>Ga0232064_100504_pt1 | contig 8529 bp, 16 predicted proteins | sample LAC_MetaT_8_FD_169130 | JGI IMG/M metagenome (GOLD analysis project Ga0232064, IMG submission 169130) | Metatranscriptome of anaerobic ammonium oxidizing microbial communities from anammox membrane bioreactor (MBR) in UC Berkley... | ecosystem: Engineered > Bioreactor > Anaerobic > Unclassified ... | reverse complement strand
GATGCCCACGCAATAGAATTTCCATTCATATCCGTGATGGTTATAATGGTGTTGTTAAATGTCGCGTTGATGTACACACGCCCACGCGGCACACGGCCTTTATCTTTTAATTTTTTATTTACCTTTGGCTCTTCTGTGGCCGCTTGCTCTTTAACTTCTTCGCTCATACTACTCCATTAACCTTTGCTGGGCGCTTGCTTTTTGCCCGCAACTGCAATACGACGCCCTTTACGCGTACGCGCATTTGTTTTTGTTCTTTGTCCACGTGCAGGCAACCCTTTGCGGTGGCGGCTTCCACGGTAACTTCCCGTGTCGACGAGGCGCTTCATATCGAGCTGCACTTTGCTACGCAACGCGCCTTCGACTAAATAGCTACCGTCGATTGCCTTTTTTATTTTTGCAATTTCATCTTCGGTGAGCTCATGCACACGACGCGTTAACGGGATTCCCGTCTTTGCCATAATATCGTTTGCGACCTTTGTGCCAATACCGTAAATATACGTTAGCCCAATAACTACCCGTTTTTGGTTGGGTAAATCGATACCTTCAATACGCGCCATAAATTACCTCTGCCTCTGTTTGTGGCGTGGATTTGCTTTGCAAATCACGCGGATTATTCCTGCCCTACGGATTATTTTACACTGCGGACAAATTTTTTTAACCGATGCTCTAACCTTCATTTTATCTCTCCCGCTTTACGCGTATCACAAACTATGCGACAACTCCTTATTATTTGAATGCGCATAATTATTTTCAATACCCATCATCTCAAATACATTGACGCTTGCACCTTTGGGCAATGTGCAAATTACCGGACCAGCACTTGTCAAAGCCACGGTGTGTTCAAAGTGTGCACTCAACTTTCCGTCTTTTGTACGCACCGTCCATTTATCCGAATCTGTATAAACATCGTAAGTACCCGCGTTGATCATCGGCTCAATAGCGATAACCATTCCTGCACGCATTTTTATACCGTCTTTGCGCCGTCCAAAGTTGGGGACTTGCGGTTCTTCATGGATGTTTTTACCAATCCCGTGGCCTACTAACTGGCGCACAACACCATAGCCGCTTCCCTCAGCATGTTTTTGCACAGCTTCGCCAATTGCCCCAATGCGATTTTCTGGTTTCGCCTCTGCGATACCTTTGAAAAGGCATTGTTGCGTTACCGTAATTAGCTTAGCGGCGTCTTTATTTACCTTGCCTACTGGCCACGTCCACGCGGTGTCGGAGTTATAGCCTTTATAGGTAACGCCCAAGTCGACGCTTAAAATATCGCCTTCTTCTAAAATTTGTTTTTTGTCGGGAATGCCATGCACCACCCGATCGTTTACGCAAGTACAGATACTCGCGGGAAAACCGTAAAGCCCCAAAAAAGCAGGTTTAGCCTTCTTGGAATAGATAAATTCACGCGCTACTTCGTCTAATTCTGCCGTAGACACGCCAGGTTTAATGTGTTCGCGGATTCGCATATGCGTTTCGTACGCAATAGCTCCCGATTCCATAATTTGCGTTACTTCTTTACTTGTGTAAATATTAACGCCCAATTCACACTCCAACCACGGCTTTTACCCGTTCGGCTATTTCGTCCGTAGTACCTACGCCGTCAACATGCCGCAAAATTTTCTTTTCTTCGTAATAGTTAATAAGGGGTTGTGTCTTATCTTTAAAAATTTGCAAGCGATTTTTTATCGACTCTGGGTTATCGTCGGAGCGCCCTTCCTGTGAAGCCCTACCTAAAAGCCGTTTGATTAATTCTTCGTCTGGGACGTTAAAATTTATAACGTGCTCCATTTTTATATTACGCTTTGCGAGAATTTCATCCAACGCTTTAGCTTGCTCCAACGTGCGGGGAAATCCGTCGAGTATAAAACCTTTTTTGCAGTCTTCTTCTTGTATACGCTGCTCAATGATACCAATAACCACATCGTCTGGCACAAGAGCGCCTTGATCCATAAAAGACTTGGCTTTAAGTCCCAACGGCGTTCCTTTAGAGACAGATGCTCTTAAAATATCCCCCGTAGAGATTTGCACAATACCGGCGCGTTCTAAGAATATTTTTGCTTGCGTTCCCTTACCTGCACCGGGTGGACCTAAGAAAATTAATTGCACGTTACACCTCCATCCATGATAGGCTAACGAACCATGCGCGGTCGACCAGAACTTTTTTTATTTTTGTCCATGAAACCATCGTAGTGCCGCATAATAAGCTGGCTCTCGACTTGCTTCAACGTATCTAACGCAACGCCCACGGTAATTAGGAGCGATGTTCCACCAAAAAGGTGGATGAGCGAAGCATATTTTTCCAAGTTCCAAATAATCATAAAGATATCCGGCGCTATCGCGATAAAGGCAAGAAAAATTGCACCCGACAAGGTAATGCGGTTTAAAATACGCTCAAGGGTTTCTTCGGTATGTGCGCCTGGCCTTACCCCGGGTATGTATCCGCCATTTTTCTTGAGAGCCTCTGCAATTTCTTTAGGATTATACTGGATTGAGGTATAAAAATAAGCAAAGAAGATAATAAGGATGATGTAAATAATGAAATAAGTAATTGTACCTGGAGCCAAGTATTTTTGGATCGCTTCGCCAAAGCCTTGGTAACGCCCGCCAAAATAACTTGCGATTTGTGACGGAAAAATCATAAGCGACGCGGCAAAAATAATCGGCATCACGTTCGCTGCGTTTACCTTAATAGGCAAAGTTTGGCTCGCGCCTTGGACCATCCGACGCCCTACGATTCTTTTACCATACTGTAGGGGGATTTTTCTTTGCCCTTCGTTAAGAAGAACAGAAAGAGCAATCATTCCTACAAAAAGAGCGAGTAAAATAACCGCAAGAATCGCCTCAGTTTGGTTAGATTTAATATCACCCAAGAATTGTCCCACCGCAGCAGGAGCACCTGCGATAATCCCCGCAAAAATAAGAAGCGATGTTCCGTTACCTACTCCGCGTTCAGTCATCAGCTCGCCCATCCACATAAGTAGAATTGTGCCTGCTGTAATGGTGAGCATTGTAAGCGCAGTAAACCCTGCACCTGGGCCATTCGAGATAAGCATTCCTTTACCGCCCTGCAAAGCTTCGTGGTGGAGCGAGGTTATATAGACAGTAATACCGTACGCCTGTAACGCGCACAAAAGTACCGTCCCATAACGCGTATACTGGTTGATCTTTTTACGGCCGTAATCGCCTTCTTTTGCAAGGCGCTGTAACGAGGGGACTGCGACCATCATAATCTGCATAATAATTGACGCAGAAATGTAAGGCATAATTCCTAACGCAAAAACAGAGAGGCGTTTAAACGCTCCTCCCGCAAAAAGGTCAATGTAGTCGGTAAGGCTACCACCGGCTCCCGAAGAAGCTTTTGCGAAATAGTCTTGGAGCACTTTAAAGTCAAGGCCGGGCACAGTGATGTGCGCACCCAAACGGAAAAGAAAAAGCATTCCCAGCGTAAAAAGAATTTTTTTACGTAATTCTGCGACCGAAAATATGGTAACGATGGAGCGGATCATTTAGTTGTTTTTTTTCCTTTCACCAATACTTTTGTTTTTACTTCAATCATTTCAATTTTTGCGCCAGCTGCTTCGGCAATTTTTTTCGCTGCTTCGCTTACTTTATCCACGCGTATGCTTTTTCCTGAAAGTGCATTTTCTTTTCCGTTGCTTTTACCTAAAAGCTTCCAACCTTCAGAGCTTTTTGGTAAAAAACCCACTTTTTTTAGTACATCGATGTTAATTGCGCTTTCTGAAATCGCTCCCGAAGAAACTAAATGCGCCAAAGTTTGGATATTTACTGGCGAGTATTCTTTACGGAATGGATTTTGGAATCCACGTTTGGGAATACGCCGGTAAAGTGGCCACTGGCCACCTTCAAAACGTGCAGGAATGTTACCGCCGTTACGCGCAGTTTGCCCCTTACCGCCGCGGCCAGAGGTTTTACCGTGACCAGAAGAAGTTCCGCGGCCAACGCGTTTTATTCTTTTATTAGCGCCTTTATTTGGTTGTAGTTGGTTCATGCTATCGTTTCTACCTTTACTAAGAAATTTACTTTCTTAAGCATCCCCTCCAATTGTGGAGTCACTGTATGCTCGCGCGACATTCCAACCCTACGTAAACCTAAAGCGACCAGTGTCGCTTTTTGTTTATCGCTTTTACGAGCATTGCTGCGAGTTTGTGTCACACGTACTTTTTTCATTTACCTGTCCTCATGCCGTTGGAGCGCTTGCCGCTACCTGAACCGCTTGCGCCGCCATCTCTTTGCGTTTTTCATCGCGACGGCTCTTCGCATACGCACCAAACAAAACGGGAAGCGGAATTCCACGGCGTAGCCTAGTTTCTTCGATGCTTGTTAACTGCTGTAAACCATTGAGGGTCGCCTTCACGATATTTAACGGATTTGTCGAACCGACAGCCTTTGTCAAAATATCTTGAATCCCTGCAAGTTCGATAACCGCACGTACCGATGCTCCTGCAATAATTCCCGTACCGGGAGCTGCTGGCTTTAGCATCACACGCGCAGACTTAAAGCGGCCAATAACTTCGTGCGGTACTGTTCCCGCTTTCTTAGGTACTTTCATCACTGTTTTTTTAGCGTCTTCAATCGACTTGCGGATTGCCTCTGGAACTTCTTTAGCTTTACCAAAACCCAAACCGACATAGTTTTGCCCATCGCCTACAACAGTTAATGCGTTGAACGAAAATCTCCGCCCGCCTTTTACCACTTTCGCAACACGCGCCATACTCACAACGCGCTCGGTGAGCTCAATGGTTTGGCCATCGATATCTAAAAGATTTTTTTTAACACCTTCTTTTGTGCTATTTTTTTTGCGTCCGGATTTTTTACCGTGTGGTTTAACTTCATCACTCATGGTTTTAGATACTTACTCCCTTTTCGCGGAGTTTATCCGCAAAGCTCTGGACACGTCCGTGGTATAATTTTGCACCACGATCGAAAACATATCCTGCGTCCAATTTTAATTTAGCATCTTGCATTTTGCCTACCAAGGCTTCTGCCAACTTAGCAGAAAATTCTTTGCTCGTAAATGACTTCACTTTGGCCGATTGTAAACCCTTATCTAAAGTTGAACAGGAAAGAAGCGTACGTCCCGCCAAATCGTCAAAAATTTGTGCATACAAATGCCTTCCTGACACGTGAAAATTGATGCGTGGTTTACCAGAACGGTTCGCTTTGCGTAAATGCGCACGCACCCGCGCAACGCGCTTTGCTTTTTGCCGATTAAGTCTTGCTGCCGATGCCATTTCTTTTAGCCTCTCTTAATTCCTATTATTTCTTAGAGCCTGTTTTACCCGCTTTCCGGCGAACATGTTCTGTCTCGTAACGAATACCTTTACCTTTGTAAGGTTCTGGCTCCCTAAATGCACGCAGTTGCGCGGCGACTTGGCCTACACGCTGCTTATCAATCCCTGTAATTTTAAGCTTTGTATTTTCAACAACTTCAATAGTGACATCCGCGGGTTCGTTGTAAACCACATCGTGCGAAAAACCCAAGTTAAGGACAATATCCTTACCTTTTTTTTGCGCACGAAAGCCAACACCTTGGAGCAAGAGAACTTTAGTATACCCGACGGAGGTTCCAACAACGTTGTTGTTTATAAGTGAGCGCACAAGGCCATGCTTTGCTCGCAATTCTTTCGCATCGTTTGCTCGGGTTAATTTAGCTTCATTTCCATTAACTTCAAGCGTAAGTCCTGGGAAAATCGGCGCAAGCAATGTACCTTTTGGGCCCTTCACTGTAACGCTTTCGGCGCTCGTTGAAATGGTGACCCCTGCGGGAACTTTGATAATTTTGTTACCAATACGTGACATTTTATTCCTTAATAAATCCGGCAGAGAAACTCTCCACCAACATGTTGAAATTTTGCCTCTTTTTCTGAAAGTACACCTTTTGGTGTTGAAAAAATACTGAGCCCTAAATTGTTACGCGTAGGCTTAATTTCTTTCCAAGGAAGATAGATGCGCCTTCCTGGTTTAGAGACGCGCTCAATTGCAGAAAAGACTGCTTTGTTTTTGAAATAGCGCATCTCCACTTTTGCCATACGCGCTGCACCGCTTTTGTAGACAACAAACCCGTCGATAAAACCTTCGAGTTTTAAAATATCCAAAATTTTCTCGCAAGTGTTGTTTATGCGTACTTCTACGCTCTCGTGCCCTGCGCCTCCCGCATTACGGATGCGCGTTAACATGTCTGCTATTAGATCGTTAGTCATATATTACTCACCAAGATGATTTACTCACGCCCGGGATTAACCCCCGCGATGCATTTTCGCGAAAACAAATACGGCACATTTCGAACCGGCGCATATACCCGTGTGCACGCCCACAAAGAGGACAGCGGTGATACGCTCGCGACGCAAACTTTGGTTTACGCGCCGCTTTGATTGCCATCGATTTTTTTGCCATAACTATTTACCCTTCCGAATTGGAAAATTAAACTTCTCAAGAAGCTTCAAAGAATGCTCTGCGCTTTTTGACTGAATAACAAGCGTAATATCCATTCCATGAATATTGTCAACATTATCAAAATTGATTTCTGGAAAAATAATTTGCTCTTTAACTCCCAAAGAATAATTACCTTTTGCATCAAACGACTTTGGGCTTAGTCCGTTAAAATCGCGAACGCGTGGCAAAGCAATGTTCACCAAACGGTCTAAAAATTCGTACATACGGTCGCCTCTCAAGGTGACCATAACCCCAATTGCCAAACCTTCGCGCAACTTAAAGTTAGATATAGCCTCTTTTGCACGCGTTTTAACAGGCGCTTGTCCTGTAATTGCAGCCAATTCGTTTACAACTTTATCAATAGATTTAGGATTTGCTACCGCAAAACCTGCGCCAACGTTGAGCACTATTTTTTTGAGAACGGGGACTTCCATTATCGACTTAACGCCCAGCTCTTGCTTAAGCTCCGTGCGAATTTTGTCGTTGTAAAGCTTGCGCAAACGCGCAGAGGTTTTCTTTTCAGATACCATAATTAATCCAACACCCTTTTGCGTCCTGACGCTACCGAATAACGCGCTTTCTTTCCATTTTTATCCGCTGCGTAAGCGATACGCGTCGGCTTTTTTTCTTTAGAATCGTAATACTGCACATTGGAAAGCGCAATTGGCATTTCAATTTCCACAATGCCGCCTTTAGGATTTTCTTGTGAAGGGCGTGAAAACCGCTTGCGTAAGTTTACCCCTTGGACAACTACTTGTTGCTTTTCTAAGTTGATATAAAGTATTTCACCACGCGCTTTACGGTTCTTTCCCGCAATAACAATGACTTCGTCTTTAATTTTAAGGCGTGTTTTAGTTTTCTTCGGAGCTGGTTTCATTGGTAATCCTTATTTACAATACCTCGGGCGCCAACGAAATAATTTTCATAAACTGGCGGTCCCTCAATTCACGCGCAACTGGTCCAAATATACGCGTTCCTTTTGGATTATTGTCTTTGTCGAGTAACGCGCACGCATTTTCGTCAAAACGGATGTAAGAACCATCTTGCCGCCGAATTTCTTTTTTTGTACGAACAATTACCGCTTTTTGCACTTGCTTTTTGTGGTCTTTCTTTCCCATCGAATCTTTAATTCCGTACGCAGGAGTTGCAGATTTAACAGCGACAACAATAATGTCTCCAACCCCAGCGTAACGCCTTTTAGAACCACCCAATACTTTGATAACCTGTACTTGGCGTGCGCCGGTGTTATCCGCAACTTTAAGCCATGAAAGCATCTGTAACATAAATTAACCTACCGCCTCAACTTCTTCTGCCTTGCGGGCGACAATCGTCGCTAACGCAAAACGTTTATTTCGCGAATGGGGACGCGATTCTTCGATTATAACTGTATCGCCTTCGCGTGCTTCGCCCTTTTCGTCGTGTGCCATAATCCGTTTTGTAAGGCGGATTGTTTTCTTAAACCGCGTGTCTTGCTTACGAAACGCAATAGAGACTATAATTGTCTTAGGAGTTTTAGAGGAGACAACAACACCTTGGATCGATTTTTTTGCTTTTTTTTCTTGGCTCATGCTTTACCAACCAATTTTTGGTTACTATTTTGTCTTTTCCGTTGCCCTTGGATCGTTAAAATACGTGCAATATCCTTTTTTAATGAGCCAACCCTAGCGTTGTTGGAAAACGCTGCCGTCACCATACTAAAGCGAATCTCTTGGAGCTCGCGACGAAAGTCCGCATGGTGCCGCGTAAGCTCCTCATCGCTCAGTTCCGCGTAATTAACTTTTTTTACGGCTTTTTTCTTTTCTGCTTTAGCCATGGTAGACGTCCATTCTTTGTTTTTTAGACACCCCGTCAACGAGAGTCATTACAGCATAAGTTATAAGTTCCATTTTATACACGCTTCACAATTTTTGTTTTAATAGGGAGTTTCGCGGCTGCACGTGTTAACGCCTCTGCCATCACCTTTTCGTCTGCCCCACCCATTTCAAACATCACCTTACCTGGTTTAACAATTGCAACATAGTGATCGACGCCACCTTTTCCTTTACCTTGGCGCGTTTCGGCGGGCTTTTTTGT
>Ga0232064_100489_pt1 | contig 8663 bp, 5 predicted proteins | sample LAC_MetaT_8_FD_169130 | JGI IMG/M metagenome (GOLD analysis project Ga0232064, IMG submission 169130) | Metatranscriptome of anaerobic ammonium oxidizing microbial communities from anammox membrane bioreactor (MBR) in UC Berkley... | ecosystem: Engineered > Bioreactor > Anaerobic > Unclassified ... | reverse complement strand
TGACATGATGATCACCGCTGCTGCGCCGTCGGACATTTGCGATGAGTTACCGGCGGTCACTGTGCCGCCTTCACGGAAGGCCGGTTTCAACTTGGCCAGCGCCTCCAGGCTGGTGTCGGCGCGAGGACCTTCATCGCGCTTGAAGATGAAAGTCTTTTCACGACGATGGCCGTTGCCTTCCGGCTCGACCACACATACTTCCACCGGCGTGATCTCGGGGTCAAATCGTCCACTTTCAACCGCTTGCGCGGCTCGCATGTGACTGCGCAGAGAAAATTCATCTTGATCGGCGCGGCTGATGCCATATTTAGCGGCTACATTTTCAGCAGTTAAGCCCATGCTGGTGAAGGCTTGCGGCATGTTCTCTGCCAGATAGGGCATGGGCGCGAATTTAAAGCCGGTCATCGGCACCAGGCTCATGGATTCGGCACCGCCGGCGATGGCGACCTGCATCTGCCCAGCAATAATGGCAAAGGCAGCATGGGCGATGCTCTGTAAGCCGGAAGAGCAGAAACGGTTGATCGTCTCCGCGGGCACGGAGTTAGGCAAGCCAGCGCGCAGCGCCACCGTGCGGCTCATGTTCATGCCTTGCTCGCCTTCTGGGAAGGCGCAGCCCAGGATGACGTCATCCACCTCGGCCGGGTCGAGTGCTGGAGCGCGTTGCAGCAAATCGCGGATCACGTTTGCGGCCAATTCGTCAGGTCGCACCGTAGCCAGGCTGCCGCGCTTGGCTTTTCCTACCGCGGTGCGCGCGGCTGCCACAATGACAGGTTCTCGTTGGGGATCGGAGTAGTTCATACGCTTAACCTCCTTGGTGAAACATGCGCCAGTCGCCGTGCGGGGACCACCCAGGCGCAGCGTGTAGCGCAATGGTTTAGTTTCTCAATACCTTGCCCGTTTGCAGCAAGTTCCACATACGTTGCTGGGTCTTCTCGTTGCCGCAGAGGGAGAGGAAAGCCTCCCGCTCCAGGTCGAGAATATACTGCTCGTCCACCCAGGTCGGGCTGCTGATGTCGCCGCCGGTGATGACATTCGCCAGTTTGTTAGCGATCACCGCTTCGTATTCGGTGATATAACAACCTTGCTGCATCATGTAGATCGCCACCTGTAGAGCGGCAAGGGCGTCGCGTCCGGCGGCGTAGATCTTTTCCGGCAGGGGTGGCTTGTAACCGGTAGCCGCCATGTGCAGCGCTTCCTTCTTGGCTTCGCTGAGAAGCAGGTCACGGTTCAACGTCACGCGATCCGCCGGTCCCAGAATGCCCATTTGACGCGCCTCTTCGGCGCTCGTTGCCACTTTCGCCATGCCAATCTGCTCAAACAGGCGTTGCAAGAAGGGCAGCACAGTGACATTTTGTGTGCGCATGGCTGGGTTAATAATACGGCGCATCATTTCTTTAGTGCCACTGCCGGCCGGGATTACACCGGCGCCGATTTCCACCAACCCGGCGTACAGTTCAGAAGCTGCAACTACACGGCTGCCGCTCATGATGACTTCCGCGCCGCCGCCCAGCGCCAACCCTGCCGGAGCAATGACTACCGGCTTGGGGAAGTAGCGCACGCGCATGAGAATATCCTGCATGTTTTTCACCAGGCTGTTCAACTGTTCCCATTGGCCGCTTTGAGCGTTCATGACCACCAGGAACAGGTTTGCCCCGGCGCTGAAGTTATCCGCTTCGTTGCCAATCACCAGCGCTTCGAAGTCTTTTTCCACAAGATCGAGCGCCTGGCGGATCATTTCGAAGATGTCCACGTCCAGGGCGTTCATCTTGGTGTGGAATTCGACGCAGGCTACCCCGTCACCCAGGTCGAGCACGTCTGCCCCCATGTTTTTGGCAATCACCTTGCCGGCGGCTTTCAACTCTGGCAGAAGCACCAACCCGGCGGGGCGCTGGATGGGAGTATAACCGCCGCGCGCCGGTTCGTAGACGCCGACTTTGATGCCTTCGCGGTAATCGTAGAATGTCTGGCAACCAGAAGCCAGCATCTCATCCACCCAGGGCGCCGGCGGGAAGCCTGCCTGACGCATGGCCTCGGCGGTTTCAGCCACGCCTAGCATGTCCCAGGTTTCAAACGGTCCCGCCTCGCGTCCGAAGCCCCAGCGCATGGCGTCGTCAATTGGCTTGGGCGTGTCAGCCACTTCGGGGATACGCTCGGAAGCGTAAGCCAGGCTTTGATAGGTGATGGCGCGCACCAATTGACCGGCGCGGTCATCGGCAGCCAGCAAGACTTTTAGCCTGTTGCCAAGTTTTTCGATGTCTTTCACTTTGCCAATTGAGTCGAAGCGCACTTTCTTGGGCGGCTCATATTCCAGCGTATCCAAATTAAGCGCCCAGAATTCTTTCCCTCCATCTGCGGTGCGGACTTCTTTGTAAAATCCCTCTTTGGTTTTGTTGCCCAGTGATCCGCGTCCCACCAGACTGGAGATCAGTCGGTTAACGCGCTCCGACCCCAGATATTTCAAGGCATGAGCGTCGTGCGGGATAGCTGGCGCCAGATTTTTGCCTACATGATCCCATACATCAATGCCCACCAGGTCAATCAGGCGGAAGGTGGCGGTTTTCGGGTTGCCAATGGCTGGCCCGGTGATGGCATCCACTTCTTCCACGGTGTAGTCGTTTTCCAGGATATAGTCCAGAGCGAAGGCGGCGCTGCCAAAAGCCAACCGGTTGGCGATGAAGTTGGGCGTATCTTTGCAAGGCACAATGCCTTTGCCCAGGCGAAACTCTCCGAAACGGCTCACCGCTTCGACCACCTCCGGCAGCGTTTCCGCAGTGGGAATGATCTCCAGCAGTTTGAGGTAGCGCGGCGGGTTGAAGAAGTGCGTCCCCAGGAAATGCTGCCTGAACGAATCCGAGCGTCCCTCGGCGATGGAGGCAACCGGAATGCCAGATGTGTTGGTGCTAACGATGGCAGTGGGTTTGCGCGCCGCATCAATACGCTCCATCAATTGACGTTTGATGGGCAGACTTTCCACGATGACCTCAATGATCCAATCCGCCTGGGCGACCACATCGAAGTTGTCTTCCAGGTTGCCGATGCGCACCAGGGCGGCGTGGTCGGGGGTAAGGAAGCTGGCCGGACGCGACTTGACCGCCCGTTCCAGCCCCTCCCGCACAATGCGGTTGCGCACTTGCGGGTCGGCCAGAGTTAAGCTCTGTTTCTCTTCCTCTGGCGTCAGCTTGTTGGGGACGATGTCCAGCAGGGTGGTGGGCACGCCAGCGTTTGCCAGCAGCGCGGCAATCCCCCCGCCCATCGTGCCGGCGCCAATGACGACGGCTTGATAGAAGTTGTATCTCATGGGACCTCCTTTGCGATTGATACGTGCCAAATAAACACCAGAGCGCCTTGCTCCAGTGTTGAAAGGTGCTTCACTTACCGTTTGTTCGGGGGTAGGTTCATGTGCAACGTGGGAGCGCCCGGAGGCAACGATGCCCAATATCCCGAACACACGTCTGTGTTCAGTTGCCACGCGCCGCAGAGTGGAGGTTGGCGTTCTGACGCCAGGGCGTGTTTTATGGGAGTTGAGTAACCGCAGGCAACGGTTGGTTGCTGATGGTATAGACGAAGAAATCGTCGAACACCACTTGCACGCCGCTTGTCTTCCGCGCTCCCACGCCCAGACCTACCAGCCCGCTATTGAAGCTCAGGTCGCGCGCTTTGGCAATTTGTGCGCCATTCGACCACAATATCAGGTCGCCGTTGTAACATTCGCCGCGAATGGTGTTGGGACCTGCGCCAGTGCGCACTGCGCCGCTGATGTCGCGCCCCTCGATGAGCACACTGATCTGCGAAGACATCTTCTTCAAGATGCCGTACCAACCATCAGCGCCAACTGCCAGGAGATAATAGTTGCCGCCGTTAAGGAAGTTACAGATCACGCCATAGTAGGAGTCGAATGGCCCATCCTGCCAGCTAGCCGTTACTTCAAGGCGTACGTTGGAGTATTTTTCGGTGCGCACGCTAAAGATAACATCGTTGACCACATTGTTGGTGATCATATAGCCTCCCGCCGAGTATGAGAGGCGGAAGTTTTCGCCGCGATCGGTATTCCAGAACCTGGCGGTGGTGAAGTCATCGTTCCATGCTAATTGCCAATTGGGTTCAGGCGGCGAAGTAGGCGTGTACGATTCCAGTGGAATGGGTGTGTCGGTGGGAGGCGGCGGACCGGTAGGCGTGGGTGTGTCACTTGGCAACGGTGTATCGGTCGGAAGCGGCGTGCTGGTGGGCGGCAGCGGTTCTTCGGTCTCCGTGGGAAGCGCCTCAGGAGCAGTGGTCGGCGGGGCGTTGAGCGTCAATTCGGCGCTGATGGTCTCCGCCGCCTGCGTGTAGGCTAATGGCTCAATCGTTGCTTCTCCGGTGGGCGCGCCGGTTTCAATTCCAGGGGCGGGAGTGCTCCTGCCCAGGCAACCGGATAACGTCAGCGCCGCCAACAACAACAGGATGACCAGGGTCTTGCCAGTTCGTGCGTGCATAGCTTCTCTCCTTCAAAGTCCGTTTGGATCGAACCCCATTTTTCACTCAGGGCTGTTCAGGAATTGCTCAGCGATCTGCGCGATGGCATCTGCTGTACCAACACCTTATCAATGCGCATGCCATCCATGTCCATCACCTCAAAACGCAAGCCGTTCCACTCGAAGTGGTCGCCAGGCATTGGGATGCGGCCAAGCATGTTCATCACGAATCCGCCCAGGGTCTGGAACAAGCCTTTATCGTATTCAGGTAAGGCGGGCAAATCGAAGTAATCCATGAACTCATCCACTGGAAACATGCCATCTATCAGCAGCGAACCATCCTCGCGCGAGACGATTTCTGCTTCTGCAATCCTGCCCTCCAGCGGTAGATCGCCGACAATAGATTCGACCAGGTCGTTGATCGTTATCAAGCCTTGCAAACCGCCGAACTCGTCAATCACCAACAGCAGCGGCGAGTTAGAACTGCGGAAGACCTCCAGCGCCTGCAACGCCAGCATATTCTCCGGGATAAACACCGGCGGCTGAAGGCATTCTTTCAGGTCGAATTCGACGCCGCGCTGGTTGGCTTGAAGATTGGCGGAGAGGACATCTCGCGCTGAAACCACACCACGAATGTCATCCAGGCTACCACAACCCACTGGAAAGCGGGAATGCTGGCTGGTCAGGATAATCTGCAAGTGCACCGGCGCAGGATCTTCCAGGTCGAGCCATTCAATCTCGGTGCGTGGGGTGATCAGGCTCCCTACGCGCCGGTCGCCCAGGCGCAGAACGCCAGCCAGCATGTCTTGTTCTACTTCTTTGAAGACGCCGGCTTGCGTAGCCTGGTCAATCAGCACTTTCAGCTCCTCTTCGGTGACGGGTAGATCAATATGGGGCGGTACGTGCAAGATACGCAGCACGCCGTCGGTTAGAAAACTCAACAGGCGAACCAGCGGGCGTGCGGCGCGCGCCAATTTCCGCATAGGTCCGGCAAGGGCGGCGGCGTAGCGTTCCGGCTGGCTCAACGCCAGGCGTTTTGGCGTGAGCTCACCCAGAACCAGGGTCAACAGGGTGATGGTCACAGCAACCAATCCCAGGGCGATGCCACGGCTGTAGGGGGCGAGCACTGGGATTGCGCTAAGACCTTTCGCCAGTTCGTTGCTGATGGTCGCCCCGCCAAACACGCCAGCCAGCACTCCTGCTAATGTGATGCCGATCTGCACGGTGGAGAGCAAGTCGCCGGGATTACGCGCCAATTCTAAGGCAGCGCCAGCTTTTTTATCGCCGCGCTCGGCAAGTTGTTGCAAGCGAGCTTTGCGCGCCGACACCAGCGAGAATTCCGCCAACGCTAGCAGCCCGTTCACCAGCACCAACAGCAAGATCATCACCGCTTCTAGTGCGATGGAAGACATATACGTATAGTTTAACGTCCCTTTAAGCTGCGGTCAAGATGGGGATGAATGGGGTTCAATCCTATATCGCGCGTGGCGTTGTTAAGGTGCCAGATTGCTTATCAGTTGAGGCGCGGGTTATTCCATCCCGCCTCTTCGGTTGCTAATCGTTCAGCGCAACTCGCGTCCTGTGTAACCTAGAATATGACGAGCGACAATCAGGCGGTTGATTTGACCGGTGCCCTCGTAAATATCGCTGATCTTGGCGTCGCGGAACCATTTTTCCAGCAGATATTCCTGGCTGAAACCTAACGGACCGACCAGTTCTACGGCGCGTTGAGTGATCTTGGTAACGATGTCGCCGGCGCGGACTTTAGCCATGGATGCTTCTTTGGAATTGGGGCGTTTGTTGTCCGCCATCCATACCGCCTTAAGTACCAATAACCAGGCGGAGCGCAGCAAAACCTCCATGTCCACGATCTCGCGTTCGATGGCGGTCATCTTCTGCCGCGGGATGCCGTAGCGGATGGTCACCCCTTGTTCTTCGAGCATCTTCTTTACTTCTTCCAGCGCAGCACGCGCCACGCCTACCGCCGAAGCAGCTACCAGCGGGCGAGTGGCGTCGAAGGTGGCCATGGCGCCTTTGAAACCTTTAGCAGTCTCTGTGGCTTTGACCACTTCGGCGCTGCCCAACAGATGATCGAAGGGTACGCGGGCGTCTTGCAAGACGATGGAGGCTGTATCGCTGGCGCGGATCCCCATTTTATGCTCAAGCTTGGTCACTTTTACGCCCGGCGTCCCAGCCGGAACGACAAAGGCTCGCATCCCAGCGCGCCCGGCGCTGGGATCAATCGTCGCCCACACAACTACCAGTCCGTCGCTTTCACACAGCGACTTGTGACCGGCAGTGACGAAGATCTTTTCTCCGTTCAGAACCCACTCGTTGGTTTGTGGGTCTAATACGGCGGTGGTGCGGATGGCGGAGGTGTCTGAACCGGCTTGCGCTTCGGTCATAGCCATGGCGCCAAAGGCAGGTTTTTCGCCTTTGAAGCGCGCCAGGAACTTCTCTTTTTGCTCCGGCGTGCCGGCGGCTTCGATTGCTGCCGCGCCCAGCCCGCCGCCCGGCGTGGTCAGGTACATTCCGCAATCACCCCAGGAGAGGATTTCCAGAGTGTAGGCCAATTGTTGATAGCCAATGGGCGGGCGCTTTTCTTTGGGCGCTCCGCCCGTTTCTTCGCTGGGTTTCTCTTTCCTTTCGGTGGGCGCCAACGAGCCGGCGCCGGTCTGCCGCAAAGCCATGTGCATGAAGTTGATGTAATCCCAAGGGATTTCGTGTTCATGCTCATCGAAATAACGTGATTTGGGGCGCATCATATTCACCGCCACGGTTTCCAGGGCGGTAGAGAGCATCTGAATCGGTTTTGGGGGTTCAAATTCGATCATGGGTTTCCTCCGGTAAACGATGACCAGGTTCGCCGATTTTGGCTGTCCTCAACTAAATGATTGCCAATCCGTTGAGCATAGCGATGCCGCGCCCGTTGCGCATCCAAAGCTCAACCGGGAATTCGCGGATATAACCATGCCCACCCAGCGTCTGCACAGCGCGGTCAGTGACCATCATGGTCATATCCATTGCGCCAGTGAGAGCCAGATACGCCTCTTTGTAGGCGTCTTGATTGCCCACGTCCAGCATCCAGGCCGCCTCCCAGGTGAGCAGGCGAATGGCTTCGATTTCGGTAGCCATTTCAGCCAACATAAAGGCAATAGCCTGTTTTTGGGCGACTTTGACGCCAAATACTTCGCGTTCTTTCGCGTAATCAATGGCGTAATCCAACGCAGCCTGCGACATGCCTACCGCCATCGCAGCCAGAGCCAGGCGCATAGAAGCCAGTAACGGTTCTATTGCATGGCCGTGTTGCCCACCCAGGCGATTCTGACGCGGTACGCGCACCTCTCGCAGCGAAACTGGATAGAGCGGCAAGGCGTTGATGCCCAGCGTTTTTTGGCGTTCGCCGATCACTAACCCTGGCGTACCTTTGGGGACGATGAAACCCTGTGTAATCCCATCCAGGCTGGCGGTCTGTCCGGTTTTGCGGGCGTAGACGATCATTGCTTCCGCTTCGGCGGCGAAGGGAACATAGGTCTTTTCGCCGGTCAGCAGGTAATGATCGTCTTCCTCCACTGCCAGAGAGCGCATATCGTTGGGGTCGAAGTCAAGGCGCGGCTCGATAAAAGCAGCGGTCAACGGCTGCCAGTCTTTGGCGACGATGCCTGGAAGATAGCGCTTCTTCTGCTCCTCGCTGCCTGCCAGGAGGATGGGCAGAGCGAACAGGTTGGGCGTCATCACCGCCATTGCTCCGGCCAGGTCGCCATAGGCCAGCTCTTCTGCGGCCAGCACGCCGGTCACCGCTGAACGTTCGCCAAAGCCGCCATACTCTTCTGGGATCGAACCCTGTACGAAGCCAATTTCCCAGCCCTTTTCAATCAATTTTTTCGGCAATTCCTTTTCCTCATCGGCTTCACGCATCTTCGGACGCAGATCGTTGGCTGCGTACTTTCGGATGGCATCCACCAACATTTGTTGCTCTTCCGTAGGATCAAACGAATACATGGGTTCCTCCTTTTCCTTTTATTTTCGCCGGTTATTAGCGGTTGAATTTTGACCGCCAATAACTGATACCAGACCTGCTGGCTGAGGGGGCGCGCTGGCTGCTAATTAATCCGGACAAGGCAGGCAGCGGTAACGCACCGCGATGGGCGCGTCGGATGCTTCCAATTCTTGTAGATTTTCCACACTCAACAGCCCACGCTGATACAAATA
>Ga0232064_100476_pt1 | contig 8825 bp, 10 predicted proteins | sample LAC_MetaT_8_FD_169130 | JGI IMG/M metagenome (GOLD analysis project Ga0232064, IMG submission 169130) | Metatranscriptome of anaerobic ammonium oxidizing microbial communities from anammox membrane bioreactor (MBR) in UC Berkley... | ecosystem: Engineered > Bioreactor > Anaerobic > Unclassified ... | reverse complement strand
TGGGCGTCAAGGGCGCTTTACACGGCCGCTTTTTTATCGGGCAGCGTCATCCAGATACGCGCGGCGATATTCATGAAAACATCCGCCGCCGGATGCGCCGCATCGAATGCCACAAAGGGCAGGCCGCTATCGGCCTGACGGCGAATGGCGGGCAGCAGCGGTATTTCACCCAGAAACGGCACGTTCAGCCGCGCGGCCGCCGTGCGTGCGCCGCCGTGGCCGAAAATTTCATCGCGGTGGCCGCAGTTTTCGCAGGTGTGATAGCTCATATTCTCGATGATGCCGAGGACGGGCACTTTGGTTTTTTCAAACATGCGCAGGCCCTTTTCCGCCTCGCTGAGCGCGACATCCTGCGGGGTGGATACAATCACCGCCCCCGACAGCGGCACGTATTGCGCAAGGCTCAGCTGCGCATCGCCCGTACCGGGCGGCAGATCAACGACAAGCACATCCAGCGCCCCCCATTCCACATCGCGGAACAGCTGCTGTATCGCGCTATGCACCATCGGCCCGCGCCAGATCACGGGCGCGCCGCGCTCTACAAAAAATCCCATCGACATGACTTTGAGGGCGCGGCCCGCGATATCGCAGTGCGGCGGCACAATCATATCGCTGCTGTTGGTTTCGGGGCGGGTATGCAGGCCCGTCATGGTCGGCTGCGAGGCGCCGTAGATATCGGCATCCAGAAGTCCCGTCGCCTTGCCCATCATCGCAAAGGCCGCGGCCAGATTGGCGGCCACGGTCGATTTGCCGACCCCGCCCTTGCCCGACGCTACGGCAACGATATGTTTCACCTGCGGCGCGACGGGGCGGGAGGAGATTTTATGAGAAACGCCGCCCTGCGCCCTGCCCGCCGCGGCACCGCCCTTGACGGCCAAGACCGGCGGCGCCTTGCGCTCGGCGGTCAAAATAGCTTGCGCCTGCGCAACACCGGGCAATGCCTCCAGCGTTTTTTGCACGGCCTGGCGCATGGGCTCCAGCGCGGCGCCTTTGGCGGGGTCAACCTCGATAGCGACATAGACGGATGCACCGTCGATCGTCACATCGCCGACCTTGCCGAGCGCGGGGTCGATCACAGCGGCCAGCGCCGCCAAAACCTTTTCTTTTTCAATCACCGACATATATACACTGCCTGAATAAACTTGCCTTTGGCCGCCTGCATCATATAGTGGAAAACATGAAATAAACAGGTATTTCATAATTCTTTTTTATGTGCCCGGCAGGGCCGCCAAACAACACGCAACACCCTAACCACTCAAGGAATACGCCATGACCGCCGAGAACGCGACGCCCGAACAGGACGGCACGATTTTGACCAATAACGGCCCCTGGGGCTCAGGCGGCGGAAACGGCGGCGGCAACAACCCGTGGGGACAGCGTCCGCCGGGCGGCGGCAACGGTGGCAACCGCGGCCCCGATATCGACGACATGCTGCGTCAGGCGCAGGAACGTTTCCGTGGCGGCCGCGGCAAAGGCGGCGGACGCGGCGGCATGCCGGGCGCGATCGAACCGCACAAGGCTTTCCTGCTCGCCCTCGCCGTGCTGGCGCTGTTCTGGCTGGGCAGCGGCTTTTACCGCGTGAACCCCGGGGAAAACGCCGTGGTGCTGACCTTTGGCAAATGGACATCGACGCGCAGCGAACCCGGTCTTGGCTATTACCTGCCGTGGCCGATACAGAGCATCGAAAAGCTTGATGTTGCCTTCGACCGCCGCCTCGAAGTTGGTTTCCGCGGTGACAGTCACAAGGGTGTCGCCGAAGAAAGCCTGATGCTGACCGGCGATGAAAACATCATCGATATCAAATTCGTTGTCCTGTGGCGCGTGAGCGATGCGGGCAATTACCTGTTCAAAATCGTTGACCCTGAAACCACGCTGAAAAAAATCGCCGAAAGCGCGATGCGCGAAATCGTCGGCCGCACGCAAATCCAGCGCGCCCTGACCGAAGCACGTGGCGAGATTGAAAGCCAGACCAAAATCCTGATGCAGCGTATTGTCGACGAATACGAGGCGGGCATCGTTGTCAACAACGTCCAGCTGCTGCAGGTCGACCCGCCGCAGCAGGTCGTCGATGCTTTCAACGACGTGCAGCGCGCCCGTGCCGACCGCGAGCGTTTGCGCAACGAGGCTGAAACCTATCGCAACGACATCGTGCCGCGCGCGCGCGGTGATGCGCAAAAACTCCTGCAGGATGGCGAGGCGTATAAACAGGCCGTCACCAGCCGCGCGCAGGGTGATGCGGAGCGCTTCCTGTCTATCTACAAGGCCTATGCGGAATCCAAGGACGTCACGCAAAAACGTCTTTACATCGAAACCATGCAGGAAATTCTGCAAAAAAAGCCGCAAGATTATCGTCGGCGACGACAAGGGCGTGCCCGTGCTGCCCTATATGCAGCTGGACGGCGGCAAAGCCGCCGCGCCGCGCCAGTAACCGGTACGCAAGGAGAACACCATCATGAGCAAGACCCCCGTCATTCTCTTTGTTATCCTGCTTATCGCAGTTTTCGGCGTCAGCCAGTCGATATTCATTGTACCGGAATTCCGCCAGTCGATGGTGATGCAGTTCGGCGAGCCCGTCAGCCTGCATACCGAGCCGGGCCTGAAATTCAAGATACCGGTTATTCAAAACGTGCTGACATTTGAAAAACGCGCGCTCAATGTCGATGCTGTGCCCGAAGAAGTCATTCTGGCCGACCGCAAGCGTATCGTGGTGGATACCTTCACACGCTACCGCATCACCGACATGCTGGCGTTTTACAAGGCCCTGCAAACGACGGAACAGGCTAATTCGCGCATCAGCAACATCATCAACTCCACCATGCGATCCACCATGGGTACGGCCAGCCTGACGGATATTCTGTCCGAAAAGCGCGGCACGCTGATGCAAAACATCCGCAAACAGGTGAACGGCGAGGTCGAACGTATGGGCATCACCATCGTCGATGTGCGCATCGGCCGCGCCGATTTGCCGGAGCAGACCAGCCAGGCGATTTTCGCCCGCATGCGCACCGAGCGTGAGCGCGAAGCTGCCGAATTCCGCGCCGAAGGTCAGGAAATCGCGCAGGAAGTGCGCTCCAAAGCCGACCGCGAACGCACTGTCATCCTCGCGGATGCGGAGCGCGATGCGCAGATCCTGCGCGGTCAGGGTGATCAGGAAGCCATTAAAATCTATGCCGACGCTTTTAAACGCGATCCTGAATTCTATGCGTTTTACCGCACGATGGAAGCCTATCGCAACAGTCTGGCGGGCGAGGACACCACGCTGATCCTGAAGCCGGAGGGCGATTTCTTCCGCTTCTTCAAAAGCGAACAGGGAAAGCGTTAAGCCGCCACCGCGCGAGGAAACCGCCGCCGCATGACAGAGCTTCTGGCCGCCATCGGGCTGATGTTCCTTCTTGAAGGCGCGCTTTATGCCGGATTTCCACGCGGCATGCGCGACATGCTGGGCAAAATCGCCGAACTCAACGACGGACAGATCCGGCTGCTGGGCATCATTTGCGCCTTGCTGGGTTTTTTAATTGTGGCGCTGGCGCGCGCCTAGGCCGCCCGCAGGCACCGGTGAAGAGAAGCGCCGTTTTTATCTTTTTTGACAAATAGTTAACCTGCGCTGCTTGACCTCAGCCGCCGCGCGGCATACCTATTATAGAGTGGCTGCGCGTCGCCTGCCGGATATGACGCCGCGCCCCGCCCGCGGCCTTCGGTTTCACCCCTGCGCCGCTGCCCTTTTTCTAAAGAGGTTCCCCAAGGAGGTTGCCATGGCTTTCAGCCGCTCTTTCGTATCCCTTATCGCAATCTCGGCATTGGCCTTCGGCCTTGCCGCTGCACCGGTGCTGACGGCTGCACCCGCGCCCGCCGCCGCGCAAAGCGCCGCGCCGCCCAGCTTTGAAAACCTAGCGGAGCGTCTGCTGCCTGCCGTGGTCAATATCTCGACCACCGCCAAGGTCATGCAGACCGCGCCGCAGTTGCCGCAATTTCCCCCGGGCTCTCCGTTTGAAAACTTTTTCAAGGATTTCTACGAACAATACCGCGACCGCCTGCCGCAAACGCCGGACAAAGTCTCCTCGCTCGGTTCGGGCTTCATTATTGATGCGGAAAAGGGCTATGTCGTCACCAACAACCACGTGATCAAGGATGCTGATGAAATCCGCGTTATCCTGCACGACGATACCTCGCTCGATGCGACGCTGGTCGGTGTGGACGAAAAAACCGACCTTGCCGTTTTGCAGGTCAAACCTGACGGCCGCAAGCTGACCGCCGTCACCTGGGGCGACAGTGACAAGGCGAAAGTCGGCTCATGGGTACTGGCGATCGGCAACCCGTTCGGGCTGGGCGGCACTGTGACCGCAGGCATCGTATCGGCGCGCCAGCGCGATATCAACGCAGGTCCTTATGATGACTTCATCCAGACAGACGCCTCGATCAACCGCGGCAACTCCGGCGGGCCGATGTTCAACATGGACGGCAATGTCGTCGGCGTGAATACGGCGATTTTCTCGCCCACGGGCGGGTCTGTCGGTATCGGCTTTTCGGTGCCGTCGAACCTTGCGCGCAATGTGGTCGAACAGCTGGTGAAATACGGCCAGACCCGCCGCGGCTGGCTGGGCGTGCGCATTCAGGACGTCAATGCCGAAATTGCCGAAGGCTTCGGCCTGACGGGCAAGCCGCGCGGCGCGCTGGTATCCAGCCTGACCGAAGGCAGCCCCGCGGGCAAAGCGGGCATTCGCGAGGGGGATATCATCCTGACATTTGACGGTCAGGAGATCGATGCGATGCGCAAACTGCCGCGGATTGTTGCCGAAACAGAAGTAGGCAAGAAAGTGCCCGTCACCCTCTGGCGCGACGGCGCGGAAACGACGGTAACGGTGGAGCTGGGCCAGATGGAAACATCTGACAAAGCCGCCGGCGACGGCAAGCCGGATGAAAAAGCGCCGGCACCTGCCGTACCCGCCGCCAAGGATATTCCCGAGCTGGGGCTGACCGTGGCGCCGGTGAACGACGCGCTGCGTCAGGCACATGGTATTCCGGCGGGCGCAACCGGCGTTGTCGTCACGGCAGTGGGCAAGGAAAGCGCCGCCGCCGAGCGCGGCGTTGCCGTCGGCGACCTTATCGTCGAGGTTGACCAGCAGGACAGCGTCTCGCCCGAAAATGTCGCGCAAAAAGTGGCCGATGCGAAAAAGGCCGGGCGCTCTTCGGTGCTGATGTTCGTCGCACGCAAGGAAGACCGCCGTTTCATCGCCATCCGGCTGAAATAATAGCAGCCGGAGATACCGCATGGCCGCCGTGCAGAATGTGATTGTCATCGGCGGCCCGACGGCCAGCGGCAAATCGGGACTGGCGCTGGATATCGCGCGCAGGGCGAACGGTATCATCATCAATGCGGATTCCATGCAGGTTTATGACGGCCTGCCGCGGCTGACCGCACAGCCCGATGCCGCAGACCGCGCCGCAGCGCCGCACCGTCTCTATGGCGTTCTGCCCCCCGCACAAAGCTGCAGCGCGGCGCGCTGGCGCGATATGGCGCTGGCCGAAATCGATGCGGCATTGGCGGCGGGGCACCTGCCGGTTGTTGTCGGCGGTACGGGATTTTATATCCGCACCCTGACCGAAGGCATCAGCCCGATGCCGGAAATTCCGTCCGAAGTCCGCACGCGGCTGGCGGAAGAGATGGCGCGGGAAGGAAACGAGGCCTTTCACAAACGCCTTGCCGCGCGCGACCCCGTAATGGCGGCGCGGCTGCACCCGAGCAATACCCAGCGCCTGATCCGCGCCATGGAAGTGCTGGAGCATACGGGCCAAAGCCTCGCAGAGTGGCAGGCACTGCCGCGCGAAGGGCCGCCGGCGCATTTGCGTATGATCAAAATCGCCCTGCTGCCGGCGCGCGACGTGCTTTATGCGCGCTGCGACAAACGGTTTTTACAAATGATGCAGGATGGTATCGAAGCCGAAGTCGGTGATTTCCCCCGTCCGCACGCCGATAGCCTGTGGCCGCTGCACAAGGCGCTGGGATATCCCGAACTGCGCAGCTATCTGGATGGCGCCGTGACCCGCGCGGAGGCCGTCGTCGCCGCGCAGCAATCCACACGCAACTATGCCAAGCGGCAGGTCACCTGGTTCCGCCACCAGATGGCGGCGGAGATGGTACTGGAAACACCGGATGCAGAACGCATTCTTGCCGCGCTTTGACACAGGCACGGCTTTGCCGGATGCGCGAGGGTGATATACCCCGGCCTTAGAAAATTTTATCGAGGGTGCTTTTCTTTTTCTCGATCACAGGCACATCGCCGGCATTGGCCGGTTTGCCTTCTTCGCGGTTTTTCTTGAGGCGTTCGACCTCTGCTTCCGCATCGACGATAGAGCTGGGCGCCTTCGAGAGATCGCCCTCGTTCTCGTTCCAGAAAATCAGCTTATCGGCAACCGTACGGCTTTGCAGCGCGATGTAACCGTTGTCACGGTTGATGGCGGTGCGGATATCGGGGTCCGCCTGAACGGCGCCCGTGCGTGCGAGGAAGGATTGCTCCGCCGTACCGCCTTCTGCTTTGGCGGCGGCGCTGCCCATCAGCACGCTGCGTGCCTGCTGCGTTACCTCGGATGCGGGCGGCAGAATATCACCCGACGGCGGACGCAGGCTGTATTCCGGCGGCAGCGTCAGCGGCGCGCGTTTGACCACCGCGAATTCATCGGGCGAATTGCGGCCGACACCCAGCTGACGCTTCACGTCGGTGCAACCGGACAAAATCGTCGCGGCGAGCAATACCGCCGAGAGAAGCGGCAGGGAAATACGGTTCGCAGTCTTTTTCATGGCTTTGTTCCTCAAACGGCTTCGCGCGCTGATTCTCAGCCAAGAAGCCCCTTGTCTTTTGATGTCATGGTATCAATTACCAGAAAAAGCGCCCCGATGGCAATACAGCTGTCGGCCAGATTGAACGCCGGCCAATGATAGCCCGCGACGTGCATATCCACAAAATCGGCCACCGCACCGAACCGGATACGGTCGATAACGTTACCAATGGCGCCGCCGACGATGAGGGCAATCCCTGCCGCCAGCAGACGGCTGCGGGCCAGCGCCAGCCAGACGATCAAGCCGAGGGCGACGGTCAGCGACAGGGCGATAAAGAGCAGCGCCAGCAGGCGGCCTTTTTCCATGTCGGCGTTATCGCTGAACATGCCAAAGCTGATACCGGTATTCCAGACCATGACGAAATTCAGAAAGCCTGATATTTCGCGGGTTTGATAGACTTCACGCTGGTCGATAAAAAATTCCAGCGGTTGTCGGGTGATGAACCAGTCCTGAAAAGAGGGCGTATCGCCGCCGCTGCGGAGCATGGTTTCAAGCACAAGCCATTTGGTATATTGATCGGCAAAAATAATGACGCAAATAACAAACATCCCGAACAAGAAAAACTGTCCGGGGCGAAATTTTTTGGCGGGCAGCGGATTATTCATACGGCTTTTTTAACTCCCCGTTGTGAAAAGAACGGGAAACCCCTTCCCGTCTTAAGATTTGAACACAGCGCGGGCGTCTGCGCAATCCTGTTTCATCTGCTGCATGAGCGCCTCGATACCGTCGAAGGCTTTTTCGGGCCGCAGGTATTTGACAGGCTGCACGCGCAGGATTTTTCCATAGATGTTTTGATGGAAATCGAAGATATACGTCTCGAAAATCGGCTGGCGGATGCGGAACATCGGGCGGATGCCGAAATTCGCGACCGCCGCACGCGGCGCGTCCTCGCCTTCGATATGCGCCTGAACGGCATAAATGCCAAAGGGAATACGCACATAACGGTCGACCTGCTGGTTGGCGGTCGGAAAGCCCAGTTCGCGCCCGCGCTTGTCGCCATGCACGACTTCGGCTTCGATTTCCCACGGACGGCCCAGCAGCGCCGCCGCCGCGCTCAAATCCCCCTGCCGGAGCAAATCACGGATGCGCGTCGAGGAATAGGCCGCGCCATCCGCGCAGGTCACAGGCTCAATCACCGTCACATCGAACAGGCCGCGCAGCGCATCGATATTGCCCGCACGGTTCTTGCCAAAGGCGAAATCACCGCCGACCACAATATGCCGCGCACGCAGCCGGTCGCGCAGGAAAGCCATGAATTCAGCCGCCGACAGCGACGCAAACCCCGCATCGAACGCCGGCACGAAAACATGCGCCGCGCCCAGCGCCGCCAGCCGCCGCGCTTTTTCAGGCAGAAGGGTGATGCGGAACGGCTCCCCCGCGGGGGCGAAAAATTCGCGCGGATGCGGCTCGAACGTCAGCACGGCGGGAATGAGATGTTGCGCGCGGGCGATATCCGCCGCACGGCGCACCAGCGCGGCATGGCCGGGATGCACGCCATCGAAATTGCCAATGGCCAAAACAGTTCCCTGCGGCAGGGCGGGCAGGGCGCCCATATCTTCGTGAAGCTGAAACATGCGCGGCAGTGTAGCCGAGCGGCGCGCGCGGGCAAAGTGCGAACAGCAAGCGCCGCGCGAATTGGCGCCGCGACGCGGCAGGTTAGGCGCGGGTTAATTGATCAGAAATTCGTGGCGGCAGACCCGCAGGTCTTCGGCACTGATGAGATGTTTGCTGGCGACGCGGACGGAATGGAGGCGTCCTTCTATCTGCCGCACCCAAAAGCCGAGGAAACGGTGCAATTCGGGGAATTCGGGGGCGCGGTCATATTCCTGCCAGACATAGGCCTGAAGCAGGCTGGGATGGTCGGGCAAATGGTACAGAATTTCTGCGGTCGTCAGGCGGTAGTCTTGTAGCTGCAGTATCAAATTTGCCATATTCCTAATCTCCTATTACGAATTCTGGCGTGTTTCCGTTATAGAAGTGCGCGTTCTTA
>Ga0232064_100462_pt1 | contig 9002 bp, 9 predicted proteins | sample LAC_MetaT_8_FD_169130 | JGI IMG/M metagenome (GOLD analysis project Ga0232064, IMG submission 169130) | Metatranscriptome of anaerobic ammonium oxidizing microbial communities from anammox membrane bioreactor (MBR) in UC Berkley... | ecosystem: Engineered > Bioreactor > Anaerobic > Unclassified ... | reverse complement strand
GTTTAGCATTATAACCCGACTGTAAAACACGCGGCGCAAAAATCAAATCCAGAGCCCGCGCGGCGGCACAGACCGCGCGCCAATGTTTATGCAAGCGATTCAATTCAACGCGTCCATCCCGCGTTATGCGTTCGGTCTCGCGGCGCAAAAAATTTCACCCTCGATTTTGTGGAACGGCATGTCGTGTACGGCATTGCGCGATGTTCCCGAACCGACTTTGCCGACCGACGAATGGGTGAAAATTAAAACGCGCTATGGCGGCATTTGCGGGACCGATTTGGGTACGATGCACCTGCATACGAGTCCGTATCTTTCGCCGCTTTCTTCTTTTCCTTTTACATTCGGACATGAAAATGTGGGGACGCTGGCAGAGGTCGGCGCGCGCGCGGGCGCTTTTCAAGTCGGCGAGCGCGTAACGGTGGAAGCGTTGTTATGGTGCAAACCGCGCGGCTTTCAAGATTTATGCCGCTTTTGCGCGCGCGGCGAAATCAATTTGTGCGAGCGCATGAATGAGGGCGCGCTGGCGCCGGGCGTGCAGCCGGGCTTTTGCCGCGACACGGGCGGCAGCTGGAGCGAATATTATCTCGCGCACGCCTCGCAGTTGGCGCGCATTCCCGACAACGTGAGCGACGAGAACGCGCTGCTGGTTGAACCCTTTGCCGTCGGCTTGCACGCCGCGCTGCAATATCCGCCGCGCGCGAATGAAACGGTTTTGATTATGGGCGCGGGCGTCATCGGTTTGATGATGTTGGCGGCGCTGCGCGCCACCGGTTCCAAAGCAAACATTTGGGTTGTGGCGCGTTATCCGTTCCAAGCCGCCGCCGCGCGCCGCTTGGGCGCGACGGAAATTATTGACGGCAAACAAGATTATTTGGCGGATATTGCAAAACGCACGGACGCCCAAATCCTCAAACCGATTATTGGCAAGCGCGTTATGTACGGCGGCGGCGTGGATGTGACGTACGAGTGCGTGGGCAGCGACGCTTCGATTGACGATGCGCTGCGGCTCACGCGGCATCGCGGGCGCGTCGTTCTCGTGGGCGTGCCGGGCATCACCAAGCAGGTGGATTGGACCGCGATTTTCGCCAAAGAGTTGGAGGTAATCGCTTCGTACATTTACAATCGCGCCGAACCGTATCGCGGCGAAAAACGCGCGGCGTTCGATATTGCCTTGGAAATGATGGCGGGAACAACGGAGGAACGGGTAGCAACGGAACCCGGTTCCGTTGCTACCCATTCCGTTGCTACCCATTCCGTTGCTACCCCTGTTGTTACTCCCTTGGATTTATCGTGGCTCATTACGCACAAATTCAAATTAAACGAGTACGCGCGCGCGTTTGAACTTTTGGGGAATCGCGGCGCGAGCCAAGCGCTCAAAGCGGTGTTCGAGTTTGAGTAAGAGGTAGTAGGGAAATAGGTAGCAGGTAGCAGGGGAATAGGTAGCAGGTAGCAGGGTGATATTCCCTACTACCTGCTACCTGCTACTTTTCTACCTGCTACTTTTCTTTCTGCTACTTTGAACAGCGTCTATGGCTGGTCAATATGGTCGTATGTATATTCAATCGCGCCAACGCGCTGCGGGTCGTACATGTCGAGCAGCCCTTGTAATGGCTGGTCGCTCGCGCCGGGTTTCCACAATTCCACGACGGTTTCGCCGTGATACAACATTTGCCAGCGCACATACAAACGCGGGTCGGCGGGGTCGTGAATCGCTTGCGAACGGGCGGCGGCGTCTTGCGCGAGCTGCTTCATCAAATCGGTGCCGCAGCCGAACCCATACGGATAATCGCGGCGATTGAGGCCCATGTCTTCGACCCATTCCGGGTCAATCTTGACGACGCCGACGTGGGTATGGATGCCGCCGCGAATCATCGGCGTTTCTTTTTCGCCGTGCGGGTCTGCGACCCATACGCCGTTCTTTTTGCTCACGCGCGTTTTCGGCACGCTCATTAATAGGGTGTACATTTCCACCGCTTCGACGGACGGGCCCTTGGGCTTGACGCCTTCGGGCGCATAGACCAAAATTTTGTGGCCCTCCATGCCGCCAATCGGCACCACCTCTTCGCGTTTCAACGCGCGCTTGTCCACATTCCACGAGCCCGATGCCGTCACCATCAATGTATCCGTGTCCACGTCAAAGGCAAACAACATGCCTTCGCTGAAACCTTTCATGTTGAGATAGCGGTTGTAAATGTTGGCGAGGTCGGGCGAAACGTATTCGCTGACATTTTTCGGCGCGGGCAAAAGATTCAATTGATCCATCCGATGCCCCGCTGCGATGAGCGCTTCGGGCGTGCGCGTAGTTTCCCATTGCGCCCGGGAAACTTTATTGTCTATCACAATATAATCGGCGCCGACATCGCGCGCGCATGCCATCGAAATCAAGCGGTCGCGCAGCATCAACACCACATCGCGTTCTTCGGCTCTATCGCTCGGATGGCCGCCCTCTAGCGTGGTATAGGTCGTCTCCCACAATTCGCCCGTGTTGCGGTCGCCCGAAAGAAAAACCATTTTGGGCGCCCCCGCGCGCGCCATCGCCGTACGCGAAAGCTCCACGACCTGCATGTGCCGCATTTCGCTCGGGCGCTCGCGGATGGTCATGAACAAAACCAGATTATCGGGCCGCCGCGCCAAACCGTATTCGCGCATGATGGCTAGACCGAGCGGGATTTGACGTTCGGGAATCCGTTCCAACAGCGGCGCGTCGGTATCCGGCGCATCATAAAAACCAATCATCAAATTCACATTGCCGTCGGGTTGTTCCTTGACCGTGTGGCCTTGCGCGCGAAACGCGTCCAACAATTGGGGCAGCAATTTTGCCTGAACTTGATCGCCCGGCACGGGCGCATTCATAATCGAAATCGTGCGCGGCGCGAACCACGGCGTTTCGCGTAAATCCGCGCGCGGGCTTGCTAAATCGTTTAATGCAGGTAAGGTCGTAATCAAAGCGGGACTCCTCAATTTTTATACAATGCGTTAGGATTGACCAGCGCAACACAGCGTTGTCAGGACGTAATTATATCCTACCAAGTTAAAACACCAATCTAGGCATCGCGTTGTGTGTACAAACTGTAACGCGTATTACGTCGCCCCGCGAAAAAAAATAGCGCGAAAACGTACCGACACAAAACGCCGCATTTGCCCATTCGCCAGACGCCTTAATTTGCAAGCGGCTACGGCATTGCTCCAAAAATGCCTATTTTTAAGCGTTTTTACAAAAATAAGAAATTTCAATAATCTATTCAAGATTTCTTATTTATCTATTGACAAAATAAAATTATTGATGTATATTATAGCCATCCGAGAAGATAAAAATAAACGCTATTTTTTACTCGGAAGGCGTTTGGAGGAACAGGATGCTGAAACTTTTTGAACAATGTCCCGCTTGCGGCGGACCCATCGTCATTACCGAAATTCGGTGCGACGCTTGCCAGCTCAAAATGCAGGGCGAATTCAAACCCGGGCTGTTTTCGTCCCTGTCCGCAGACCAATTGACCTTTGTCCGCACCTTTTTGCGCGTGCGCGGTAATTTGTCCGAAATGGAAAAAGCGCTGGGCGTCTCGTATCCCACCATCCGCAACAAGCTGGACGAAATCAATCAAACGCTCGAAAGCGCCGAGAATCAGCCCACCCCCGCCCCGACCGCCGACAATCCGCGCAGCGCGATTTTGAATCGCTTGGCGGCTGGCGAACTAGACGCGACGCAAGCGCTGGAACAGCTCAAAACGCTGGCGGAGTGATTATGCCTCAACACATTAACGGGAGTCCGCAAACGGAATGGTTTGACGATCTATACGCGAATGAACGCGCGCAACCCGCGTTGCACGCGGGTGAACGCACAGCTAACGACAACGCCCGCCCCGCCGCTTTACGAACCGACCCGACCCAAATTCGAGTGCGTCAAGCTCTCAGCCGCAAACTTGGCGCGTGGGGCAAACGCTTACAAACCGTCTGGCGCGCGTCGCAAATGTTGAGCGTCCGAACTGTACGTCAATTTGAAAATTCGCAGCGCGAATTCCAGTAGAGTTCAAGCGACAGACCTTGTTAATTTTGCGCGCCAAGGCGGCGCGCAAAAATCGCAAAGGTTTTGCGCGAACGGAAAAAGGAATTTGCAGCATTGAAAAGGGAGAATATAAAAGATGGAATGGCAATGGAACTTGGACGCGTTTGACGCGCTCCATATCACTTTACCGAACGGCGAATTGGAAATCGTCGGTACGGACACGGACCAAGTATTACTCGAAGGCAGCGACGGGGACCGTTACACGCGCAGCGTGCCGACTATTCAAGGCCGCTGGTTGGTTGTACAATCCATTCAGGGCGCGGACACGTGGACGCTCGAATTGCCCAAACGCAAAGCTTGGACGCTCGAAATTGCTTCAGCCAGCGGCGAGATTTCGGTACAAGACATTCACGCGCGGCTTGACATACGTTTAGGCAGCGGCGATATACAAATCGAAAATTGCCGCGGCGCCTTTAACGTGCAAAGCGGCAGCGGCGATGTCGAAATCGAAAATTGCGTCCAAGCCGCGACGCCCGAGGTCCCCGCGTTTGTTTTTCAAACGTCCAATGCCGAAAGCGCCGCCGACGCATCAATTCCGCCCATGCCGCCGTCGGGCAAACGGATTCGCTTGGGCAAACATATTACGATTGACGACGACGAGGACTGGCAGCAGTACGGGCGCGAATGGCAGGCCTGGGGCGAACAGTTTGCCGAACAAGCTTCGCGCTGGGCTGAAAAATTTTCGCGCGAATTTGGCCAGAGTTTCGGTTGGAAAACCGAACCCACCGCGCCCGGCTTGCACGTGCATTTGGGCAGCGGCGACGTCCAGGTGGAAGAGGTGGACGCGCAATATGTTACGGTGCAATTGGGCAACGGCGACGTGCAACTCGAAGATGGCCGCATTGCGGAATTACGGATTGACGCTGCGCGCGGCGATATTCAAATCGAAAATATCTTGCCCACCGACAACTGGGACGTTTCCACGCGTCACGGCGATATTCAACTCGTCTTGCCCACCGACGCGAACGGCCGCATTGACGCCGCGACGCGTCACGGCGAAATCGAATCGGATGTGCCGCTCGTCGGCGTCGGACGCCCCGGACGCGCGGCGCGACACGGCGGACGCATGGTCGGGACGCTCGGACAGATTGGCGCCGACCCCATCGAATTGCATCTCGAATCATTGCACGGCGACATTCAAATCGAATTGACGGGCCGTCAAAGCCGCTATGTCAATCAACCCAATGCGCCGCGTGCGCCTAAAACGCCGACGGCTCCGGTCCCGCCAACTCCACCCGTTCCGCCGGTTCCGCCGGTTCCGCCCGTCCCGCCCGTTCCCGCAGCCCCGCCCATGCGCGACGATGCGACTGAAACGTTTGCCGCCGCCGCGGATACGCCCATGCCGCACGCGGCGGCGAACTCGGGCGCTGCCGAAACGCCGACGTACGATTCGCAATATGCAGTCTTGCAGGCGTTACAGCGCGGCGAAATCACCGTCGCCGAAGCCGAGTTGCTGTTACGCAGTCTCAACGCCTAATGCGCTGAAACCGTCCCTCTCCCCTTGCCCCTCTCCCAATGGGCGAGGGGAGAAATCTCGCCGAACGCGCGTCCGCGCAGGCAACCGACCCCCTCTCCCAATGGGCGAGGGGAGAAAGCAGTCTCCCACGCGCAGAGTCAGAAAGTTATAAATTTACGGGCCCTTGGGTCTCGCGGATATGTACCGACCTTATAACCTGCAATCTGTCGTGCGCGCACGACAGATTTTTTACACCGATTGCGGTTTTGTCCGCAAGCCCAACATTTTTTCGTGGGCTAGGATGCTTTGGATAATCCCAATCATCATCAAAAAGGTGACGAGCGAACTGCCGCCCGAACTGACGAATGGCAGCGGAATGCCCGTGACGGGCATGATGCCGACGTTCATGCCGAGATTGACGAACGCTTGAAAAAAGAGCGCGGCGGCAAAACCCACCGCCGTCAAACGGCCAAAGACTGAACGCGATACTTGCGCCGCGCGCAACATTCGCAGCAGCACAAACACATACAGCGCAAAGAAAAATATGCCGCCGAAAAAGCCGAGTTCCTCGCCGACGACCGAGAAAATAAAATCGGTGTGCCGAATGCGTAAAAATTGCAATTGCGATTGCGTACCAGCGCCGATGCCGCGCCCGAATAGCTCGCCCGAACCAATGGCGATGCGCGCCTGCGTCACGTTATATCCCGCGCCCAATGGGTCCGTCGCCGGATTAAAAAACAGCGTCAACCGCGCGCGCTGATAATCCTGCATCGTCAGCCAAACGATCGGCAAAAGAATCAACAACAGCGTGCCCAGAATCAACAATTGTTTCCACGACAAGCCCGCCGCCAACACCATTACGCCCCATGCAAAAATGAAAACCAAAGAGGTGCCGAGGTCGGGCTGCAAATACGTCATTATCGCAGGCAGAAGCACGATGCCGAACGACAAGCCCACCGTGCGCCACTTGTCCATCTGTTTGCTGTGGTCGGCTAGAAATTTTGCCAGCGCCAACACTAGCAAGAGTTTGCCGATTTCGGACGGTTGTAATTGAAACGACCCGAGCGGAATCCAACGCTGCGCGCCGAGCGTCAAACGGCCCAGCACGGCGACGATGACCAAGAGCGCGAGTAGGGTTAGATAAAAAACCCAAGCCAAGCCGGCGAAAACGCGATAATCTATTTGCGACAAGCCAAACAAAACCCCAAAGCCGGCGAGCGCGTAAATAATTTGGCGGAACGTAAAATCTTCCAGCAGATTTGCCGTGTCGAAAAGGCCCTCGACGCCGGCGGTTGTATTGTTGATGAGGATAATGCCCAGCAGTACGAGGAGTCCGACCGCGACAATCAACCACCAATCAAAATTTTGAAAGAGGCGTCTTTCTCGTAAAACCATTTGTGATGACGAACTTGGATTTTCGATTGACCGCGCGCGTTGGGCGCAAGCATCGAAAATCATAAATCCTAAATCCTAAATTGAAATCATTCTCCCGCCGCCGCCGTTGGGCGCACGCGTTTAATCGGAATTTCGGCAATCAGACGCTGACCGCTTTCGCCGCGTTCCGTCGTAATCTTCATGCCCGCGCGGTCAATGTCGAGCGTTTCGGACACGGCGCGCACGATATCGTCTTGCAGCTGCTGCAAGAGTTCGGGCGAAAGATTACTGCGATCCAGCTGAATGGCAATCTTGAGCCGCGATTTGGCGACGCGGGCGCTGGAATCATTTTTCTTGAATAGCGAATCGAACCAACTCATGCGCCGCCTCCTCCGCTTGAATCGCGGAACCACTTTTGAAAACGCGCCAAGACATTGGACGAAGCCGGAAAGACGGCAAAGGGCACTTCTTCGCCGAGCAAGCGCGCCGCAATGCGTTCGTAAGCTTGACCGGCTTGGGTTTTGCCTTCAAACGCTACGGGCTGCCCGCGATTGGTCGAGGTGATGATACTTTCGTCTTCGGGAATAATGCCAATCAAATCAATCGCCAAAATTTCCAACACATCTTCGGTCGCCAGCATATCGCCGCGCTTGACCATGTTTGGACGCAGACGATTGAGAATCAAAGTGGGTTTGGGTTTTTCGGACGCTTCGACCATGCCGATGATGCGGTCTGCGTCGCGCACCGCGCTCACTTCGGGCGTCGTCACAATCAAGACGCGGTCCGCCGGCGCGACGGCGTTTTTGAAACCGTGTTCGATGCCGGCGGGCGAATCAATCAACACGAAATCGAATTCGGCTTTGAGCTCTTCCACCAGATGCAGCATCTGTTGCGGATTGACCGCCGTCTTGTCGCGCGTTTGCGCGGCGGGCAGCATTTGCAATTCGGGCAAGCGTTTGTCTTTGATTAAAGCTTGACGGATCCGCGCGCGCCCTTCCACCACATCCACAATATCATATACGATGCGATTTTCGAGCCCCAGCACGACATCCAGATTACGCAGCCCGATATCGGCGTCAACGCACGCGACGCGTTTGCCGCGTTTGGCGAGCGCGACGCCCAAATTCGCGGTCGTAGTGGTTTTGCCGACGCCACCCTTGCCGGAGGTGATAGTTACGACTGTGCCAGCCATGTGAATTGATGACTTGTGATTTATGATTTTAGATTTTGCCGCGCCGTCCGCGTGCGCGTCAGGCGGCTATCAAGAATCACAAATCAAAAACCCTTTCATGCTTTCGGATTCCACGTTTGAATTTCGATGCGACCGTTTTCTATGCGCGCGATTTTGGGACCCGGCTGCGCCCCAGCCGCGTCGCCCGGCGAATGGGCGATAAAATTGCCAATACGCAGCTGGGAGGACGCGATGTCCAGCGCACACACCACGGCGGCAGCATTGCCCGCCGCGCCCGCATGAACCTGCCCGCGCAATTCCCCCCAAACCATCACATTGCCTAACGCCACAATTTCCGCGCCCGGATCCACATCGCCAAGCACGACCACATGACCCGCATACCGAATGGTTTGACCCGAATGTAACGCGCGCGGACACCATGCCGCATCGTCCCACACCGCGACGTTTTGCATCAACGTCTCGACGGGTTGACGCGTGTGTTCCAAACCCGGCAAATGCGCTTGCGTGCCGTTGCGACCCCATTCAAATTTTATGCCGTGCAGTTCCAGCGCCCACGCCAACTCTTCGACTTGCAGCGGCGTCAATGCGCGTTCGCCCGTCTCGATCTGCGCGCGTCGTCCGCGAAATAACTCGACCCCGCGCGCCCGTTCCAGTTCGGCGGCTAATTCGGCGAGAACTTTGGACCAAGGTCCGTCACCGAGCGTAATGACTAGACCGTTCCCGCTGCGCTTGAGCGTAATCATCGGGCGATTGTGAATCGGTAACGGACCGCGGCGGTATCGGTCCATTGTTTTTCGTATTGCATACTATAACATAGCATAAGGGAAAATTCCACTGTACGCGCGCGCGGGGCCGCCCAAGATCCCAAGTGTTTTCGGAAACACTTGGGCCTTGCGAGACCTTTCGAGTTTCTCGCG
>Ga0232064_100444_pt1 | contig 9182 bp, 10 predicted proteins | sample LAC_MetaT_8_FD_169130 | JGI IMG/M metagenome (GOLD analysis project Ga0232064, IMG submission 169130) | Metatranscriptome of anaerobic ammonium oxidizing microbial communities from anammox membrane bioreactor (MBR) in UC Berkley... | ecosystem: Engineered > Bioreactor > Anaerobic > Unclassified ... | reverse complement strand
TCGGCCGCAGTTTTACATTCGGACGTTGGATGTGACGGGCGACATCAAATTGCCGGAGGGCGTAGAGATGGTGATGCCCGGGGACAATATCAAGATGAGCGTGGAATTGATAACGCCGGTGGCGTTGGAGAATGGGTCGCGGTTTGCGATTCGGGAAGGCGGACGCACCGTCGGCGCAGGCGTGATTACTCAGGTGATTGCATAACATAGACGATAGACATTAGTCGCTAGTCACTCGAACGATGCAGGGCTAGCGACTAATGACGAATGACGGACGACAAAGATGGCAAAGAAAGAAAATCGTTTGGTCGTGACGATGGCGTGTAATGATTGCAAACGCCGCGACTATACCACGCAGAAAAATAAAAAGAATACGACCGCGCGTCTGGAATTGAAAAAATACTGCCGGTTCTGCCGCAAGCACACCGTGCATCGCGAGACCAAGTAACATGGCAGATAAAAAGCAAGCGCGCTTGACCCAAGAGGTTCAGCCGGAAAATCGTTTTGTCCAATTCTATCGCGAAACGATGGCGGAGCTGCGCAAGGTCGTTTGGCCCACGCGCGACGAGGCGGTGCGGCTCACCATTATCGTTATTGTTGTGGTTATTGCCATGAGTATTTTTCTCGGCACAATTGACTATATCTTGTCGCAGATTTTGAGATTCATTTTGGTACGCTAGCAATGAACGAGTTTGAACAGAACGCGCCTAAAGCCGTCGAAGCGGTCGCCGCGCCCGTTGACGAACAAAATACGCCGATTCCACAAACGACTGCGCCGCCAGAACCCGCGCTCGACCTTACGATGGGCGATATGGAGACGGACTTGCCGGCGGCGGAAGATGTCGCCGCGCCTGCAACGGAAATAGAAATTCCGTGGGGCAATCTGGAACTCGAAGCGGAAGCCAAAGCTGTCGAGGATGCCGACGCGGACGCGGAAAGCGAAACGGATTCTGAGGCGGGCGAGACGGAGGCGGAAGCCAATGCGGACGCAGAGCCCGCCGCATCGGAGCTGCCAATCCGCCGCGTGTGGTACGTAGTGCATTGCTATTCCGGCTATGAAAACAAAGTCAAAAAAGCGCTTGAACGCCGCATCAAGTCGGACGGATTGGAAGATTCTATTTTCCGCGTCGTCGTGCCGATTGAGCGCGAAGTAGAAATTCGCGAAGGGCAGCGCAAAAACATCGAGCGCCGCGTGTTCCCCGGTTATATTTTGGTCGAGATGATGGAACTGGTGGACCGCGAAACGTTGACGGCGGATGCGACGGAACAAGAAAAACAGCGCGCCGCCAAATCGGACGAAGTGTGGTACGCCGTTCGCAACACGCAAGGCGTAACCGGCTTTGTCAGTTCGGGCGACCAGCAGCGCCCCGTGCCATTGCGCCAAGATGAAGTGGACAAGATTCTCAAGCGCATGGAGAGCGAAGAACCCAAAGTGCATGTCAGTTTCCGCATTGGGCAAACCGTGAATATCATTGACGGCCCCTTTGCCGAATTCAAAGGCGCGGTCGAAGCGGTGGACATGGTAAAGGGCAAAGTGCGCGTGCTGGTTTCATTCTTTGGGCGCGAAACGCCCGTCGAATTGGATTTACTTCAAGTAGAAAAGGTGTAATTGGTTATTGGTTATTGGTTACGCGTCAGCGGATGAAACTAATAACGAACAACAAGTAACAACGCACAATGGCTAAAAAAGTCAAAGCTCTCGTCAAACTCGCCATTCCGGCTGGCAAAGCCACCCCGGCGCCGCCGGTTGGCACGGCGTTGGGCCCGCACGGCATCAATATCATGCAGTTCACCAAAGAATACAACGCGCGCACTGCCAAAGACGCCGGAACGATCGTGCCGGTCTTGATTACGATTTATCAGGACCGTTCTTTTACGTTTGAATTGAAATCGCCGCCCGCCGGCGAATTGCTCAAAAAAGCCGCCGGCGTGGAAAAAGGTTCGGGCGTGCCGAATCGCAACAAGGTCGGCGCCGTCTCGCGCAAACAAGTGCGCGAAATCGCCGAAAAGAAAATGAAAGACCTCAACGCGGTGGACCTGGAAGGCGCGATGAAAATGATTGAAGGCACGGCGCGCAACATGGGGATTGAAGTCAAAGATTAGGATCGAGTGGCAAGTCGCAAGGGATGCTTGTTCCTTGCCTGATAGTTATATAGCGTGGGAGCGCGAAAACGCGCGCTACGACCACTCGTAAGGCATCACGCCGCTGTGTTTGTACAGCGGCGCACGTTTGCAAAAAAAAAGTGACGCTTTGCGACAAGGAGTAAAAAAATGGGACGCGGCAAGAAATATCAAGAAGCGGTAAAAGCGGTTGACTTGACCAAAGAATATTCGCCCGAAGAAGCGGTGGCGCTCGCCAAAAAAACGGCGTATGGCAAATTTAACCAAACCGTCGAGGCGCATTTCAAAACCGGTTTGGATGTGAAACAGGCAGACCAGCAAGTGCGCGGCGTGGTGCTGCTGCCAAACGGCACTGGCAAGACGGTGCGGATTCTGGTCTTTGCCGAAGGCGAAGCCGCGCGCGTGGCGCAAGAAGCGGGCGCGGATATTGTGGGCGGCGACGATTTAATCAAGCGCATTCAAGAAGGTTGGATGGAGTTTGACCTCGCCATCGCCATGTCGGACATGATGGGCAAAATCGGTAAAAGCGGTTTGGGTAAAACACTCGGTCCGCGCGGTTTGATGCCCAGTCCCAAAGCGGGTACGATTTTGCAGCAGCCCGCGCAGCTGCCGCAGCTGATTAACGAAAGCCGTCTCGGGCGCGTCGAATTCAAGACGGACAAGACCGGGGGCATTCACAGCATCATCGGTAAATCCAGTTTTAACGAAACGCAATTGCTCGAAAATTTTGCCGCTTTGATGGAGGCGCTCATTAAAGCCAAACCCGCCGGCGCCAAAGGCGTGTATTTGAAAAAAGTCACGCTGGCGTCCACGATGGGACCCGGCGTGCGCGTGGACGTTAACGCGGCGCAAAATTTGAAACCGCGCGCGGCATAATGAATTTGCGCGCGGGCGCAATTTAGATATAATGCGCCCGTTCGGACGATTAAACTACATACGCCACAGACAGCCGGTCGTTTGCGTCAAAAGCGCAAACATAAAGGTACCCGCCGAGGCAAAATAAAAGTTCATTGCGTGTACGCGAACGCTTGAAACGTATCTCTTGCCTTGCGGTTGTCAGCAGCCGGCGGTCAAGAGATTTTTTATTTAGCGTAAAGAAATATTCGGCTTTGCCGAATGTCGAGGAGGTGAGCAAGTTGCCAGTCACACGTGAACGCAAAGACGATTTGGTCGAACAATTGACTCAAGAATTGAGCGCATCGCAAGCTGTAATTATTACGGGCTATCGCACCTTAAAGGTTGCCGATTTGCAAAATGTCCGTAACGAACTGCGCGGCATGAAAGCGGGCTATCACATTGCCAAAAATACGCTGCTCGAACTTGCATTGAAAAATGCGGGACTGCCGGTGCCGTCCAATTTGTTGGAGGGCCCGACGGCGGTGGCTTTTTTGCATGACGACCTTTCGGGCCCCGCGAAAAAGTTGACCGCGTTTTTCAAAGAAAAAGAATTGCCCATCAAGGGCGCGATTGTCGGGCAAACGATCTATGACGCGCGCGGCGTCGAAGATTTGGCAAAACTGCCGACGCGCGTGGAATTGTATGCGCAGATTTTGGGCTCGCTGCAAGGACCCGCCGCGAATTTGGTTGGCGTCTTGAACGGCGTGTTGTCCCAATTGGTCTTTACCCTGCAAGCCAAAGCGGAACAAGCGGAAACGCAAGCATAATTAATTTCAAAAGTTCGATTTTCGCTTTTCGCTCAGGACCGCGCGCGCGCGAACCAATCGAAAATCAAGAATCGAAAATTACATTCAAGGATAAATCACATGGCCTCCGATAAAGTGCAATCCATTATTGACAATCTCGACACGCTGAGCGTGTTGGAAGTGGCGGAACTCGCCAAAGCCCTGCAAGAACATTGGGGCGTGACGGCGGCGGCGCCGGTCGCGGTCGCGGCGGTCGCCGGCGGCGCGGCGGCTGGCGGCGCGGCAGCGGCGCCCGCGGCCGAAGAACAAACCGAATTCGACGTCATCTTGAAAGATGCCGGCGCGCAAAAAATTCCGGTCATCAAAGTCGTGCGCGAACTGGTCGCCGGGCTCGGTTTGAAAGAAGCCAAAGAACTCGTCGAAAGCGCGCCGCAAGCGGTGAAAAAGAGCGTGTCCAAAGAAGAAGCCGCCGAAGCCAAAAAGAAATTGGAAGAAGTCGGCGCGAGCGTCGAAGTCAAATAAGACGACAGACGTCGGAATACAGACAACAGAAACGGGAATCGGCGAGGCAGTTTAGCTTTGCCGATTCCCGAGTCTCGCAGGTGGGTTAATTTGACGCACTTGCACAAATGAATACAATCACTTGGCACGTGGGGCTGTAGCTCAGTTGGGAGAGCGCTTGTATCGCACACAAGAGGTAGTGGGTTCAAATCCCATCAGCTCCACTTAATGTAACGATGTTCCGCCGAACACGTTCTTACCCGCCCGAAATACGCGAACGCGCTAGAGAATTGCGGCGGGCGGGTTTTACTTTTTCTGAAATCATTGCGGAACTTGCGCGATTCCACGGGCAACGCTTTCGTATTGGGTCAGCGATGTCAAATTAACAGCTGCCTCTTTATATGTCGGCAAAGGCGCCAAGCAAGACGACCATTTGGCGTTTGCGAATAGCGACCCGCTGGTCATCAAAACGTGGGTTACGCTCTTGCGAAATAATTTTGAAAATGATTGACAAATTTGGGGCTGTAGCTCAGTTGGGAGAGCGACTGTATGGCATACAGTAGGTAGTGGGTTCGATTCCCATCAGCTCCACTCACGATTTATGATTTCGGATTTGAGATTTCTGATTTATAGAAATGCAAACCAAATCATAAATCCAAAATCATAAATCAAAAATTTAAAACGCATTGACCGGGAGCAGTAGGTCATCTCTGCAGCGAGTTGGGAAAAACAAGGTGCAAGCCCAACAATTGTGTTTACAGAGAACGCGACAGACCGAACTCGCCCGTGAGCCGCAATCTCGAAATGCAGTCAGGGACTGGAGACTAGAGCTTGACGTGAGCGCACGTTACGCGTATTGAGAGAGGTGATTTGGCGGTTGGGTGATTAGGTGATTGGGATTTCCCGTCACATATCATTCGTCAGCCGTCGCCTAAGCTGGGTGGTACCGCGGAGCATTTGACCTTCGTCCCAAATTGGGATGGAGGTTTTTTTGTTTGACGGGGCGCGGATAAGCCAAGTTTCAAGTTCAAGGTTTCAAGTTTAAAGTTTCAAGTTGAAAGTTTAAGTTCGAAAATCGAAAATCGAAAATCAGAAATCACAAATCGCAACGCACTCGAAACGGAGCATGAAATATGGATACGCAAACTCAAATAATGACGTCATCGCCCAATCGCCCAATCGCCCAATCACCCAAATACGTCCCTCAAGATTTTGAAGCGGGGTGGATGCAAAAATGGGAAGCGGATGAATTGTACAAAACCGCGCCCGCCGATGAACGCCCCAAAGCGTACATCTTGGATTTCTTTCCGTATCCTTCGGGCGACGGCTTGAGCGTGGGACACTGCCGCAATTACGTGCCGACGGATGTGATGGCGCGCTATTTTCGGATGAAGGGTTATAACGTACTGCATCCGATGGGTTGGGACGCGTTTGGTTTGCCTGCGGAAAACGCCGCAATCAAAATGAAAACGAATCCCGCGAAATTGATCGCTCAATTTTCCGCGAATTACAAACGGCAATTTCGTTTGATTGGCATTTCGTTCGATTGGTCGCGCGAAATCAATTCTTCGACGCCCGAATACTATCGCTGGACGCAGTGGATTTTTTTGAAACTGTATTACGCGTGGTATGACCCGCGCGAACATCGCGCGCGCCCCATTGTGGAATTGGAAAAGGAATTGAGCGTTACGGGTACGCGCGAGATTCCGAACGCGCGCGTCGAGATTACGGCGGACGAATGGAACGCGTTCAACAAAAAACAGCGCAGTGAATTTTTGTCCAACTATCGTTTGGCGTACCGCAAACCGAGCGTTGTGAACTGGGACCCCGTTGACAAAACGGTGTTGGCGAATGAAGAGGTGATTGACGGGCGCGGCTGGCGCAGCGGCGCGTTGGTCGAGAAAAAAGTTTTGCAGCAGTGGTTCTTTCGCATCACCGAGTACAGCGAACGCTTGATTGCGGATTTGGACACGATTGATTGGCCCGAACACATCAAGCTGATGCAGCGCAATTGGATTGGCAAGAGCGTTGGCGCCGAGGTGGATTTCCAAACCGACGCGGGCGCGTTGCGGATTTTCACTACGCGTCCCGATACGTTGTGGGGCGCGACGTTCATGGTCTTGGCGCCCGAACATCCTTACGTTGCCAAATTGGTGACGCCCGAACACAAAGCGCGCGTGAATCAATATGTCAAGGAAGCGAAAGCGAAAACCGAAGTCGAGCGCGCGGAAGAGGACAAAGACAAAACAGGCGTATTCATCGGCGCGTACGCGACGAATCCGGTGAACGGCGAACCGATTCCGATTTGGGTTGCGGACTATGTGATGATGAGTTATGGCACGGGCGCGATTATGGCGGTCCCCGCGCACGACCAACGCGATTTTGAATTTGCGCGCAAATTTCATTTGCCGATACGCGTAGTGATTCAGCCCGATGGCGACACTTTGGACGCGGAAAAAATGGCGCGCGCGTATCCCCACGATGGCGCGATGGTGAATTCGGGAATGTTTGACGGTACGCCCGCCGATGTCGCGGTGGAAAAGGTGACGCGTTGGTTAGAGGAAAAAGGTTTCGGCGCGAAGCGTATCAATTTCAAATTCCGTGATTGGGGCATTTCGCGCCAGCGGTATTGGGGTACGCCGATTCCAATTATTCACACGGACGAGGGCGAGACGACGATTGACGAACAAGCTTTGCCGATTGAATTGCCGAATGTTGATTCATACGAACCGACTGCGACGGGCGAATCGCCCTTGGCAAACATTTCCGAATGGGTGAATGTGACATTGCCCGACGGCACGCAGGGCCGCCGCGAAACGGATACGATGGGCACGTTCGCGTGTTCGTCGTGGTATTACATGCGCTTTACCGACCCGCGCAATGACGCGCAGCCCTTTGACGCCAAAGAGGTAAATTATTGGTGTCCCGTGGATACGTATGTCGGCGGCGCGGAACACGCGGTCATGCACTTACTATACGCGCGCTTTTGGACCAAAGTGTTGTACGACTTGGGCATTGTTTCGTTCATCGAACCGTTTCAACGTTTGCGAAATCAAGGCATGATTATGGCGCCGCAAATGAAAGACGGCAAATACGAAAAAATGTCAAAGTCAAAGGGCAACGTCATTACGCCCGACGAAATGGTAGCGCAATTCGGCGCGGACGCGCTGCGCGCGTACGAAATGTTCATCAGCGATTTTTCGATGGCGACGCCGTGGCAGACCGACGGCTTGGCGGGAACGCATCGCTGGCTGACGCGCGTATGGAATTTATTTTTGGAGCCCGCGCGCGAAAATTTGCCGCAAGCGAACGACGAACAGCTCAAATTACTGCGCCGCGCGCTGCATCAGACCTTGAAAAAAGTCGAGGACGACATCAATGCCTTTGCATTCAACACGGTTATTTCGTCGTTGATGACCTTGACGAATGTGATGGTCAAAGCCAAAGATTCCGCGCGGTATCCCGAAGCGGTGTGGGCCGAAGCGCTGAACACGCTGCTGTTGATGTTGGCGCCCATCGCGCCGTTCATGGCCGAAGAAATCTGGGCGCGCTTGCAGCGGACGTACAGCATTCACCAACAGAAATGGCCCCCATACGACGCGGACGCGGCAAAAGAAGAGCTATTCACCCTCATCGTCCAAGTCAACGGCAAAGTGCGCGGCAAAATCGAATTGCCCGTTGACGTGAGCGAGGACGAAGCGAAACAAAAAGCGTTCGACGATGCGAATGTGAAAAAGTGGGTGGAGGGCAAAAAGATCGAACGCGTGTTGTACGTGCCAGAGCGTTTGCTGAATGTGGTGGTGAAATAGAAAACAAAAAATCCGATGCGGAAATTCTGCATCGGATTTTTATTTTGTCTTTCTAAACAATATCCTGCCTCGCTCTGTAATTTCTTGAATAAAAAAATCCCCGTTTCGTAAAGCGGATTTTATTTCTCCAGGCGTTCGCACAACAATATCAACTGCAAAAGGGCGCGGAGTCATCAAACGCGAAACCGCCCAAGAACGATTCGCGCTCGTCGCATCCGTTTTCATCACCACCAACAAATCCACATCGCTGTCCGGCGTCGGATTGCCATACGCATACGAGCCGAACAAAATAATTTTTTCGGGATGCAGCGTTTCCACAACCCGCTTTACCGCGCGCGGCAAGGTTTTGCTCACCGGTTCGTTGGAACCGATAGGCGTAATGTCGGGAATTTTCCAGCGCGGCGCGCGATAGGTTGCGCGCCGTTCGCGCGTCTGGCGCGCGTTCACGCGGCGTTTGGTGGGAACGCGTTTTTTATTCTTGGGAGCGACGCGTGGGGCAGACATACTTGGAGATTGTATGGGCTTGATAGACCCTCGTCATTCGTCGAGCGCTAGCAGCAATTCGTAATCCTCCGCCGCGCCTGCAAGGACGTACACGGTGAGGTATTGACCTGCGCCATTGGTATAAACGGTGTACGCGGCGGCATATACGCTGCGCCAGCCCAGTGCGGTCAATTTGTCAAAATACCAACTCTGCGCGTCTTGGGGTTTGGCGCCTTTGGGGAGCCAAAAACGCACCGCGCTGTGAACGCCTTTCCATTTGAAACTGCGTCCCAACGCGGCGTGTTCCGCTACAAATTTGGCGGATTCAGAGCTTGCCATTTCGTTTGGCGCAAATGACGCTGCGGCGGGGAAAACAGGAATTTCTTGGAGCGTTACGCGCGGCGCGCTTGCGCAACCCACGCTGCCGAGCGCGCACAAAATACCAAACCCAATCAGCCATAAACGCATATAAAATTTTCTTTCGGAGCGATTCTATCAGCTATCCCGCCCAAGTCAACCGCCCAACGCCCTTAACGTCCGCAGGGATGTTTCGCGCTCCCGTTGCGGTGAATTCTATTGCCTGAACCGCCCAACGCCCTTAACGTCCGCAGGGACGTTTCGCGCT
>Ga0232064_100442_pt1 | contig 9201 bp, 4 predicted proteins | sample LAC_MetaT_8_FD_169130 | JGI IMG/M metagenome (GOLD analysis project Ga0232064, IMG submission 169130) | Metatranscriptome of anaerobic ammonium oxidizing microbial communities from anammox membrane bioreactor (MBR) in UC Berkley... | ecosystem: Engineered > Bioreactor > Anaerobic > Unclassified ... | reverse complement strand
TAAATTTGGAGGAAAGGAAATGGGTAACAGAAAAACGGAGTCTCAGCTGCCGTCCGCGAGCTTTTCGGCCGGCATGTATGACCCACAGTTTGAGAAGGACTCTTGCGGTGTTGGGTTCATTGTTGATCTAAAGGGCCGAAAAGACCGGCCGATCATTGACAAAGCATTACAGATGCTTGTCAATCTTGAACACCGCGGTGCAGCAGGTGCTGATTCTGAAACCGGCGACGGTGCAGGCATTCTGATTCAGATACCTCATGATTTTCTAAAGATCGTTGCAAAAGAAGCGCAAATCAGTCTACCTGCTTTGGGCGAATATGGTGTTGCTCTGGCCTTTATGCCACAAAACAGAGTTATACGCCGTCAGGTTGAAAATCTTTTCGAAAAGATTGTAGCCGATGAAAACCTGGAGTTTCTGGGCTGGCGTAAAGTACCGGTTGATGATTCTGTTCCCGGCGAAGGAGCAAAGCGAACCTTACCCTACATTGTTCATGCCTTTATCGGCAAGGGTAGCTTTCAAGGCAGTAACGAAGATTTTGAACGACGACTTTATTTAGTACGTCGTGTCATTGACCATCGTATTCGGTCTGAACTAAAACAGAACCGGGCTGAATATTATATTCCATCGTTTTCAAGCCGCACCTTAATCTACAAAGGAATGCTTCTTGCCAGACAGCTGCCTGCATTCTACAAAGATTTACGACACCGCGAAATGAAATCAGCACTGGCGTTGATTCACATGCGGTTTTCTACGAATACGTTTCCGACATGGGATTTAGCACATCCGTTTCGGATGATTGCCCATAACGGCGAGATCAACACGTTACGCGGCAACATCAACTGGATGAAGACACGCGAAGCAGTTATGCAGTCGCCGCATTACGGATCTGACTTAAAGCGAATGCTGCCCATTGTCATGGAAGGCCAGTCTGATTCTGCCACCTTCGACACAGTACTCGAGCTGCTGGTGATGAGCGGCAGGTCACTGCCACAGGCAATGATGATGATGATTCCTGAGGCCTGGTCAAAAAACGAATGGATGAATGAAAAGCGAAAGGCATTCTATGAATACCATGCGATGATGATGGAGCCCTGGGATGGTCCGGCTGCCGTTGCCTTTACAGACGGCAATGTAATCGGTGCCACACTGGATCGTAACGGATTAAGACCGGCACGTTATGTGCAGACAAAAGATGATTTAGTCATCATGGCATCAGAGATTGGAGTGCTTCCGACAGAAGCCGACAACATTGCCATAAGTGGTAAATTAGAACCCGGGCGAATGCTTCTTGTCGATCTTGCCGAACAAAGAATCGTATCAGACGATGAAGTAAAAGATAAAATCGTCAGTCGCAAGCCTTACGACCAATGGATCAAAGATAATATTGTCAGATTCGACGACCTGCCTGAACCATCAGACAAAAACCAAACCGGTACGAAAAACCTTCGTGAACAGCAAAGGATATTCGGTTATACAAAAGAAGACCTGTCGATCGTGCTGCCACCGATGGCAGTTACCGGCCAGGAAGCAATCGGCTCAATGGGCACCGATGCAGCATTAGCTGTACTTTCTGAACTGCCACAGCTGCTGTATCGCTACTTCAAGCAGCTTTTTGCACAGGTAACGAATCCGCCTATTGATGCCATTCGCGAAGAGCTGGTCATGGAGCTTACCACCTACATCGGGCCGGAGTCAAATCTGCTTGATGAAACGCCGAAGCATGCACAACGTATTGAGCTGCCGCATCCGATTCTTGAGAATGTTCAGCTACAACAGCTGAAAGAAATCTCAGTAAAGTTGTTTTCGGCAAAGACATTCTCGCTGCACTTCAATCCGACTCAAAAAAATGACATGCGGGCACAGCTCGACCAGATCTGCAACGATGTATGCAAAGCTGTTTCGAACCAGACCAATATCGTCATTCTTTCTGACCGCGGTGCAGACAGATCTGTTGCTGCCATACCATGTCTTTTAGGAGTAGCTGCTGTTCACCATGCCCTGATCAGGGCGGGTCTTCGAACACAGACAGGGATTGTCGTTGAAACCGGCGAAGCTCGTGAGGTTCATCATTTTGCACTGCTTTTGGGGTACGGAGCCAATGCGATCAATCCTTACCTGGCATACGAAACCTTGCACGATCTTTACGAAAACGGTTTTTTGCCCGAAATCGACAATGCACAACTCATCGAAAAGAATTACCGCAAGTCTGTGGCCAAAGGACTTTTCAAGATCTTCAGCAAGATGGGAATCTCAACACTGCAATCGTATTGTGGTGCGCAGATCTTTGAAGCAATCGGTCTTGATACTGAGGTTATAGAGAAATACTTTACAGGCACAGCAAGCCGTATTGAGGGCGTAAGCCTTGAGATGCTCGAAGAAGAGGTGCGGCGTCGCCATAACAATGCCTTTGTAACAGATCATTCTGAAAAGCTCAACTCAGGCGGGCTTTATCATTTCAGAGTCGATGGCGAAGCTCACTTATGGAATCCCACAACAATTGCAAAGCTGCAAATCGGAACACGCAACAATGATTACAAATCATTTAAAGAGTATTCCAAAGCTGTTAACGATCAGTCAAAACGCAAAGTAACATTGCGGTCGCTTTTTGAATTTGATATAGCACCACAACCCATTCCTATGGATGAGGTCGAAAGTGCAAAAGACATTGTAAAACGATTTGCCACAGGTGCAATGAGCTTTGGTTCCATTTCATGGGAGGCACATACAAGTCTTGCCATTGCGATGAACCGTATTGGCGGCAAATCGAATACCGGCGAAGGCGGCGAAGGATCTGACCGCTTCATTACCTTGCCGAATGGCGACAGCCTGCGCTCTGCTATCAAGCAGGTGGCATCAGGCCGCTTTGGAGTAACAGCAAACTATCTGGTGAATGCCGATGAGCTGCAAATTAAAATGGCACAGGGAGCAAAGCCCGGTGAAGGCGGCCAGCTGCCCGGTTTTAAAGTTGATGCCGTCATCGGCAAAGTGCGCCATTCAACAGCAGGCGTAACTTTAATCTCACCACCTCCGCATCACGATATTTATTCGATTGAAGATTTAAAGCAACTCATCTTCGACTTGAAAAATATCAATCCGCGTGCCCGCATCTCAGTGAAGCTGGTTTCTGAAAGCGGTGTAGGAACCGTTGCTGCCGGTGTGGCAAAGGCAAATGCTGATCATATTCTGATCAGTGGCCACGACGGCGGCACCGGCGCATCGCCTATCAGCTCGATTCAATTTGCAGGAACTCCGTGGGAGCTTGGCCTTGCTGAGACTCATCAGGTGCTGATGCTCAACGGCCTTCGGGATCGTGTGTTTATTCAGGCAGACGGTCAGCTGAAAACAGGCAGAGATGTTGTCATTGCTGCCCTTTTAGGTGCCGAAGAGTTTGGCTTTGCAACAGCACCTTTAGTTACCCTCGGATGTATCATGATGCGTAAGTGTCATTTGAACACCTGTCCTGTCGGTGTGGCCACTCAGGATCCTGAGCTGCGTAAAAAGTTTACCGGCAAACCTGAATACGTTGTGAACTTCATGTTCTATATTGCAGAAGAAGTTCGTGAGTATATGTCGCTGTTAGGGTTTCGAAGGTTCACCGATATGGTCGGCCGGACAGACAAGCTGACTGCCACAAGGCCCAAAAATCACTGGAAGGCACGTGGTCTTGATCTGTCAAACCTGCTGACAATGCAAACACCACTCTACCCGACAGACCGGTATCGTACCAAGGTTCAAAACCATGCACTCGAAGCACAACTTGACAACCGGCTTATTGAAATGTCAAGGCCTGCTCTTGACCGTCGCGAACCAGTACGAATGCAGCTTTCAGTGGCCAACACCGACCGCACCGTCGGCACCATGCTTTCAGGCGAGGTGGCCAAACGATTCGGCGATGAAGGCCTGCCACACGACACCATTCAGATTCAAATGCAAGGTATAGCAGGCCAGAGTTTTGGTTGCTTTCTGGCCAAAGGAATTACCCTCAAGCTGATTGGCCAGGCAAATGACTACTGCGGCAAAGGGCTTTCAGGCGGAAGAATCATCGTAAAGCTGCCTGAAACAGCCACCTATGAGCCATCTGAAAACATTCTGATCGGAAACACCTGCCTGTATGGTGCCACCTCGGGCGAGGCTTACTTTGAAGGCAGGGCCGGTGAAAGATTTGCTGTTCGAAATTCAGGTGCTCATGCCGTAACCGAAGGCACAGGAGATCATGGCTGTGAATACATGACAGGTGGCCGGATTGTGGTGCTTGGCAACATCGGTCGTAACTTTGCCGCCGGTATGTCGGGTGGTATTGCCTATATTTGGGATCCTGAAAGCAGAAATATCAAGTATGTAAATCAAGAGCTGGTAGATATCGAAACAGTCAGTGATGAGAATGATGCCGATGAACTTCTGCATCTGATCAGCCGCCACCTCGAATCAACTGGCTCAAAACAGGCAGTGAAATTACTGGCCTCCTGGAAAAAAGAAGTCAGTAACTTCTATAAGATCATTCCGCGTGAGTACAAAAAGGCAATCTCTGCCATGAAAGCAGAAGCTGAAAGCCAAACAATCAATCAAGCCGTAACGGCAGGAGTATAACATGGGTAAAATAACAGGCTTTAAAGAATACCGTCGGTTTGTTCCGATGGCAAACCCCGTTGAAGACCGGATCAAACACTACAATGAGTTTGAACACACCTTTACGGACGAGCAGGCCAGAATACAAGGAGCAAGATGCATGGACTGCGGCATCCCTTTTTGTCATGGCGACACAGGCTGTCCGGTAGATAATTACATACCAGAGTTCAACGATCTGGTCTATCGCGGTCACCTGCAAGAAGCACTTGCAAACCTACAATCAACCAACAACTTTCCTGAATTTACCGGCCGGCTCTGCCCGGCACCCTGCGAATCAGCCTGCACCCTGGGCATCAATGAAGAACCGGTTACAATCAAAAATATCGAAAAGTTCATCATTGACACCGGCTATGCCAACGGCTGGGTAAGGCCGCAGATGCCAAAACGAAAAACAGGCAAAACAGTTGCCGTAGTCGGTGGCGGACCGGCCGGCATGGCAGCATCGCAACAGCTTGTGCGAATGGGCCACAGTGTTACCCTTTTCGAAAAAAATGAAAAGGCAGGCGGACTGATCCGGTTCGGAATCCCCGACTTCAAATTCGAAAAATGGCAGATCGACCGGCGCATTGAACAAATGGTTGCCGAAGGATTAGTCATTCAAACAAACACTACAATCGGCGAAGATATTCATGTAGAGCAGCTACTTCATGATTTTGATGCCATCGTTCTTTCAGGTGGTGCTGAAATACCACGGGATTTACCAATACAGGGCCGAAACCTAAACGGAATCCACTTTGCCCTCGAATTTCTGACGCAAAGCAACCGACGCAATGCCGGTACAGAAATCGAAGATCAAATTTTAGCGACCGGCAAACAGGTTGTGGTGATTGGCGGTGGCGATACCGGCTCAGACTGTCTTGGAACAGCAATACGACAAAAAGCAGCTGCAATCACCCAACTCGAATTGTTTCCGATGCCGCCTGCCGGGCGTGCACTTTCAACGCCGTGGCCATACTGGCCGATGAAGCTTCGCACCTCTTCGAGCCACGAAGAAGGCGGAAGCAGGCTATGGTCAACCAGCACCCTGCGCTTCGACGATGATGGCAAAGGAAATGTAAAAAGTCTCACTTGTACTAAAATCGAAATCCAAGACGGCAAGTTTATACCTGTTGCCGGCTCAGAGTTCGTCATACCGGCTGATCTGGTTCTTTTTGCAATGGGCTTCGCCGGTTGCAATCAAAGTGGTATGATTGAGCAGTTCATGAAACGGGGCCTTCAGCTCGATGAAAGAGGCAATGTAAAAGCAGACTTCGGCGATGCAGAAGGGGCGCACAAAACGACCTTAGACAAGGTTTTCGTTGCCGGAGATATGCGACGCGGCCAGAGCCTGATCGTTTGGGCCATTGCTGAGGGGCGCAAATGTGCCAATGCTGTAAACGCATACTTAATGAAAGCAAAACCGTGAATGCAGCACGAAGATTATCTGCATACAACAATCCAAATTTTCTTCAGTCAGGAGATTTTATGACCACACCAAAATTCAATGGTTGGAAAGAGGTACTCGACTTCGCAAAGAAGAATAGTGTCCTTTTTTACGATTTCAGATTCACCGACATCGGTGGTGCCTGGCATCACGTGTCGTATCACGTTGATTCTGTCAGCGAAGAATCCTTTCAGGGATTACCATTCGACGGTAGTTCGATCAACAAATGGCAGCCAATCAATAAGTCAGATATGCAACTGATACCTGACTGGCAGGGTGCCTTTTTAGATCCGTTTACTGCCGACACCACACTTGTCATCTTCTGTGATGTATATGACATTTACAAAAACCAGATGTATGAAAAATGTCCGCGCTCGATTGCGAAAAAGGCAACCGAATACTTAAAAACAACCGGTGTGGGCGACACTGCTTACTTTGGCCCTGAAAATGAATTCTTCATTTTTGACTCGATAAGAGTACGCGATGATATCAACTGTCAGTACTACGAGATCGATTCAAATGAAGGATCATGGAACACGGCAACTGCAAACTACAATGAAGGCCACAACCTCGGCCACAGACCCGGAACCAAAGGCGGCTACTTTCCGGTTTCGCCGCGAGATTCACAGGTCGATCTTCGGGCCGAGATTGTCAAAGTTTTGCACCAGATCGGTTTAGAAACCTTTGTAGTGCATCATGAAGTGGCCCAGGCTCAGGGCGAAATTGGCGTAAAGTTCGGCACTCTGGTTGAGGCTGCTGACAATGTGCAAAAGCTCAAATACGTAGTGAAAAATGTGGCCAAACGACATGGTAAAACAGCAACCTTCATGCCCAAACCTCTCTATGGCGACAATGGCAACGGTATGCACGTTCACCAGTCCATCTGGAAAAACGGCGAGAATCTGTTTGCCGGCGACGAGTACCAGGGATTAAGCCAAACCGCACTTCATTACATTGGCGGAGTCTTAAAATACGCAAGAGCAATTGCTGCTTTTTCAAATGCGTCAACCAACTCGTATAAGCGGCTGATTCCGGGCTTTGAAGCACCTTCGATTCTAACCTACTCAGCACAGAACCGGTCTGCTTCTTGTCGTATCCCTTATGTAGGATCTTCAAAGGCAAAGCGGGCCGAATTCCGGTTTCCTGATTCAACTGCCAATCCCTATCTTTGCTTCTCTGCCATGATGATGGCGGGTCTTAAGGGGATTGCAGACAAGATTGATCCGGGTAAACCAATGGAAGAAGATCTGTTCGAACTTTCTCTCGACGAAATCCGTGAAAAAGGAATCCAACAGATGCCCCACACCCTTCGCCGTGCCGTCGAGACAATGCTTGAGAACCGGTCAGTCTTTGAAGAAGGTGAGGTCTTTACCAAAGAGTTCATCAACACCTACAAGGCTTTCAAGTTCGAAACAGAGATCTGGCCATGGGAGGCACGACCTCACCCCTTTGAGTTTCTCTCAACCTATTCTTGTTAATGACAGAAAGGAGTCATACCATGAAACCATGTTTAAAAACATTAACTTTTCTTTTCGCAGGCTTAGTATTCATAGCCGGCACAGGTGGCATCATGCCCGCTTTTGCTGATTCAACTGACACAGTTGCTCAAATCGACTCAGGCAGAACAGCATGGATGCTTGTATCCTCAGCACTGGTGCTGCTTATGATACCGGGCCTGGCACTTTTTTATGCAGGCATGGTCAGACAAAAAAACATGCTGAACACAATTCTCATGAGCTTTATTGCCATGAGCGTTATTGGCGTAGAATGGATTCTTGTCGGCTACAATATGGTCTTCGGCACATCTATCGGCGGACTTTTTGGATGGTCTGCTGATGGGTTTGCATTACAAAACATAACCTGGGATTCAGCAACCAATGGTGTGCCCACACTTGTCTATGTAATGTTTTTCGGCAAGTTTGCCATTATCACACCGGCTCTTATCTCAGGTGCTGTTGTTGAAAGAATGAAGTTCAGTGTTTATGTTCTTTTTATTTTACTATGGAGCATTCTAGTGTATAACCCTTTGGCTCACATGGTCTGGGGGCCAGGCGGATGGCTTTTAGAAAAAGGTGTACTGGATTTTGCAGGCGGTACGGTTGTTCATATCAGCTCAGGCTTTTCAGCTCTCGTATTAGCCTGGCTATTTTTAAAAAAGCGGATCGGATACCCTGAAGATCAGATGCGACCGGGCAGCCTTTTTCAAACCTTGCTGGGTGCCGGTCTTCTGTGGGTAGGTTGGTTCGGATTCAACGCAGGCTCTGCTATTGCCACATCAGATGACTTTATGCTAAGGGCCGGTCTGGCATTCACCAACACCCAAATCGCAGCTTCGGTGGCAGGTCTTGTCTGGATTTCTATCGAATACGCATTGCACAGAAAACCGACATCGATCGGCTTAGCCTCTGGCATGGTTGCCGGATTGGTCGGTATTACTCCCGGGGCTGGTCATGTTTCGCCTTTGGCTGCACTTATCATCGGAGCCGTTGCCGCCGTTGTTTGCTTCGCCGCTGTCATCGTAAAACGACGTTTTAGCTATGATGATGCTTTAGATGTATTTGGAGTACACGGCATAGGCGGACTTTGGGGTGCTCTTGCTACAGGTCTTTTTGCCAGTGTAGGAACAGGGCATATAGGGCTTTTCTCAGGAGGCGATACCACACAATTTCTATTGCAACTTTTAGGAGCTATTACAGGTATCGTTTATGCCATTGCAGGCACAGTCCTGATTGCCTTTTTCGTGAACAAAATCATCGGTCTTCGGGTTTCACTCAAACAAGAAACTCTTGGTCTGGATCTGACCCAACACGGCGAATCAAGCCTTACCCGAATTTAAGTATGCCAAAAAGGAGGCAGGTATGAAACTTATTATTGCACTGATCCAACCTCATCGTTTAGAAGCAGTTAAACGTGAGCTCAGTAAACGAGAAATTTTTCGTCTGACTGTTGTTGAGGCAATGGGCTACGGCCGCCAAAAAGGACAGCTTCAATATTTTCGTGGCCAGGAAATAGAGTCAGAACTCATCAACAAGATCGAGATTCAAATTGGCGTAAACGATGCCTTTGTTGAACCCACCATCGAAGCAATTATGACAGCAGCACGGTCAGACTCTGTCGGTGCCATCGGCGACGGCAAAATATTCGTACTGCC
>Ga0232064_100441_pt1 | contig 9221 bp, 8 predicted proteins | sample LAC_MetaT_8_FD_169130 | JGI IMG/M metagenome (GOLD analysis project Ga0232064, IMG submission 169130) | Metatranscriptome of anaerobic ammonium oxidizing microbial communities from anammox membrane bioreactor (MBR) in UC Berkley... | ecosystem: Engineered > Bioreactor > Anaerobic > Unclassified ... | reverse complement strand
GAGGATTGGCAGGGACGGGGGCGATGCACAAGGCGCTCATGATCGGCGATTCGCTTTTCGGCGAAGCGGTGGCCCAATTGCTCAGACAACACAGCGAGGTTGTCGTTGTGTGCGTCACGGCGACGGTGGCGAGCGCGCTGGCTGAAATTCCCAATTGCCAGCCCGATCTGCTGATCGTGCTCAACGACGCCTGCGACCTTTGCCCGTTGCTGACTGCTTATCCTGATCTGCCGATCCTGCGCGCCGACTTGAACGCCGACGACCTGCGCCTCATTCGCAGCCAGCGCATCGGCGCACGCACGGAAGATTTGCTGGCCGCCATTCAAGCCTTGCCAACACGGAGGTGAATTTCTATGCATAGTCTGTCTCGTCGTTCTTTTCTCAAGTTGTCGGGCGGCGCCGCGCTGACCATCGCCTTTGTGGGCGGGCCGCTAGAATGGCAGTTGCTCCAACCGGTCAACGTGGACAATCCGTTGGCCGCCTATCCGACGCGCGACTGGGAGCAGGTCTATCGGAATCAGTACAGCTACGATTCTTCCTTCTCGTTTGTCTGCTCGCCCAACGACACCCATGCCTGCCGGCTGCGCGCCTTTGTGCGCAACGGCGTCATCCTGCGTTGTGAAACCAACTACGACGTGGATCGTTACGGCGATCTCTACGGCAACAAAGCTACGGCGCACTGGCATCCGCGCGGCTGTAAGAAGGGGCAGACCTTCCATCGCCGCGTCTATGGGCCGCATCGACTCAAGGGGCCGCTCATGCGCAAGGGCTGGCAGGAATGGGCGGACGACGGCTTCCCCCTGCTCACGCCAGAGAACCAGGACAAATACAAGTTCACCGCGCGCGGTGCGGACGAATTGCTGCCAGTGAGCTGGGAGACCGCCTACAGCTACATCGCCAAAGGCATGGTCGCCATCGCGCAGCGCTACTCCAGCGAAGAGGGGGTCGAGCTGCTGCGCCAACAAGGCTATCCAGAAGAGATGATCGAGGCGATGGGCGGCGCAGGCACGCGCACCTTCAAGTGTCGCGGCGGCATGGGGCTGCTGGGCGTGATCGGCAAGTATGGCATGTACCGCTTTGCCAATGGCCTGGCGCTGCTCGACGCCCATATCCGCGGCGTGGACGAACACGACGCCAAAGGGGGACGCACCTGGTCGAACTACACCTGGCACGGCGATCAGGCGCCGGGGCATCCCTTCACCACCGGCTTGCAGACTTCGGACGAAGACTTCAACGATCTGCGCAACTCGCGGCTGCACATCCAGTGTGGCAAGAATCTGGTCGAAAACAAGATGGCGGAGTCGCACTTCTTCGTGGAGGTGATGGAACGCGGCGCCAAGATTGTCACCATCACGCCGGAATATTCGCCGCCCGCCACCAAGTCGGACTACTGGATTCCCATTCGCCCGGCGACCGACACTGCGCTCTTCCTGGGCGTCACCCGCTGGCTGATGGACAACGAAAAATATGACGCCGACTTCGTCAAGCGCTTCACCGACTTCCCGCTGCTGGTGCGGCTGGACACGCTCAAACGGCTGAGCGCGGCCGACGTTTTCCCCAATTACGAACCCGGTCTCGACCCGAACGGCCCCAGCTTTGCACAGCACGGTCTCACCCGTGAGCAATATGAAAAGCTGGGCGACTATGTCGTGCGCGACGCCAGCGGTGGGTTCAAAGCCATCACACGCGACGACGTGGGCGACGCGCTGACGCAGAAGGGCATCGACCCGGTGCTCGATTGGAGCGGCAAGGTTGAACTGGCCGACGGCAGCCAGGTGGAGGTGATGACGCTCTGGGCGATGTACGTCGAGCATTTGCAGGAATACGACCTGGACACCGTGGCCGAGATCACCAACGCGCCGCGCCACCTGATCGAGCAGCTGGCTGAGGACATCGCCACCATGACGCCGGTGGCGCTGCACATCGGCGAGGGCATCAATCACTGGTTCCACGCCACGCTCGCCAACCGCGCTCAGTTCCTGCCGCTCATGCTGACGGGCAACATCGGCAAACCGGGCGCCGGCTGCTACACCTGGGCGGGCAACTACAAGGCGGCGCTCTTCCAGGGATCGCCGCAGACAGGGCCGGGCTTCAAGGGCTGGGTGGCGGAAGACCCTTTCGACATGAATCTGGATGCCGACGCACCGGGCAAAGTCATCCACGCCCACGCCTACACCAAAGACGAGGAGCCGGCTTACTGGAACCACTCCGAACGTCCACTGATCGTCGATACGCCCAAATATGGGCGCAAGGTCTTCACCGGCAAGACGCACATGCCCACGCCGACGAAGGTGCAGTTCTTCACCAACGTCAATTTGCTCAACAACGCCAAGCACCACTACGAGATGATCAAGAATGTCAACCCAAACATCGAATTGATCATTACGATGGACATCGAGATGACCTCGACGGTGGAGTACGCCGACTTTGCCCTGGCCGCCAACTCCTGGGCCGAGTTCGAGACCTACGAGATCACGGCGTCCTGCTCCAATCCCTTCCTGCAAATCTGGAAAGGGGGAATCCCCCCGCTCTACGACACGCGCGACGACTCCCGCATCCTGGCCGAGGTGGCGGCCGCGCTCGCCGACGAGATCGGCGAACCGCGCCTGCGCGACTACTGGAAGTTCGTGTTGGAAGGGCGGCCGGAGGTCTACATCCAACGCCTGCTCGATTCATCCTTGACCACGAGCGGCTATCGCTTTGAAGACATCGTTTCGGGCAAGTACGGCGAGCCGGGCGCAGCGCTGATGCTCTTCCGCACCTACCCGCGCATCCCCTTCTGGGAGCAGATTCACGACTCCGTCCCCTTCTACACCGACACCGGGCGGCTGAACAGCTACTGCGACATCCCGGAGGCCATCGAGTACGGCGAGAACATCATCAGCCACCGCGAGGGGCCGGAGGCGACGCCGCTGTTGCCCAATGTCATCGTGACAAGCAGCCGTTTCGTGCGGCCCGAGGATTACGGCATTCCCCAGGACGCCATGGGCTGGGAGGAGCGCACTGTGCGTAACATCGCCATGCCGTGGGCGCAGGCAAAGGCGACCAAAAATCCGCTCTGGGAACAGGGGTTTCACTTCTATTGCATGACGCCCAAGACGCGCCACCGTGTGCATTCCTCGTGGAGCACAGTGGACTGGACGATCATCCTCGATTCTAACTTTGGCGACCCCTACCGCGCGGACAAGCGGCTGCCCGGCCCCGGCGATCATCAATTGCACATGAATCCGCAAGCCGCCAAAGACCTGGGCATCGAGGATGGCGACTATGTCTACGTCGACGCCAACCCTGCCGACCGCCCCTACATCGGCTGGCAGGAGGACGATCCTTTCTACAAGGTGGCGCGGCTGATGTTGCGCGTCAAGTACAACCCGGCGTACCCCTACCACATCGTCATGCTCAAACACGGGCCTTTCATGGCGACGGAGAAATCGGTCAAGGCGCACGAGACGCGCCCCGACGGACTCGCCAAATCCGAAGGCACCGGCTACATGGCGAACCTGCGCTACGGCTCGCAACAATCGGTGACGCGCGACTGGTCGATGCCAATGCACCAGACTGACACGCTCTTCCACAAACAAAAGACGGGCATGCAGTTCATCTTTGGCGGTGAGGCGGACAATCACGCGCTCAACACCGTGCCCAAAGAGACGCTGGTGCGCGTGGTCAAAGCCGAAGACGGCGGCTTGAATGGCGTCGGGCCGTGGGAGCCGACCAAGACCGGCTTCACCCCCGCGCACGAAAACGACTTTATGCTCCGCTACATGGCGGGGAACACGATCGAGGTGAAGGGATGAGCGCAACCACCATCGCGACGCTGACCTGCATCAACTGCCAGCGCACCGAAGGCGAGATCCCGCTGACGCAGTGGCGGATGGCAGGGCAACGTTTCTGGATCTGCCCGGACTGCCTGCCGTTTCTGATCCATCGCCGCGCCGAAGTCATGCCGCGCTGGAATCTGCCGGTCGCGGCAGCCGCCCAAGGAGAAAATCATGCCGAAGGATGAATTTGTCGCCGAAGACCCGATGGAACTGGTCGGCATGGTGATGCCGGGCGCGCCGGGGATGCTGGAAGCAATGGCAGAGGCGCTGGTGGAAGAGTACGTCCTGCTGGGTTGGGATGCCGCACGGTTGATGACGCTGTTCGTCAACCCGCTCTTTGTCGCCACCCATCGCATCTATCGGCAGAAGGGCGAGGCTTATGTGCGAGAGTTGATCGACGCGACGTGTGCGAGGTGGCGAATTACAACAACGCCAGAAACTCCTCGTCCGTCATTTGCGCCTGGCGGAGGATCGAACGCAGCACAGGTTGAGAGAGATCGCCCGTATGCATAGGGACAGTCACGGCCAAGTTGCCGCGTTTCAACCGCAGATGGCTGCCACGCTGACGCATCTCGATAAAGCCAGCCCGCTTTAATGCCTGGACGACCTGAGCGGAGCGCAGGACAGGCAGTTTAGGCATACGCGTGAACGGCTACATCGACTTTGAAGCGAAAGACCTGCACGACGGTGTCAGGCGCAACAAACCGTGGGTCAGCCTCACTGGGCACAGGACGGAGGTAGGGCAATCCGTCCTCGAAAGCGCCTTCAAGATGCAAAGTGGCGGCTTCAAGCAAGTTGGCGGCAGCTTCTGCCGGCGTGGCGCCCATCGACGCCACATCGAGTTCGGGACAGAGTGAACTGTACCCTTGTTCATCATGAATGAGAATCCCTGTGAATGTGAACATGGGCAGAGTATAACATGACGATTACGTCACAGACAAGGAGATAAAGAATGCCCGACGTCTATAACTGGCATCTTGGCCGGACAATGACCTATCCGTATCCAGAAGCGCACCCGACAAAGCAATTTGCCGCGGTCTTCAACATCAACCGTTGCATCGGCTGCCAGACCTGCACCGGCTCTTGCAAGGCGACGTGGACCTTCTCACGCGGGCAGGAATACATGTGGTGGAACAACGTCGAGACCAAACCCTACGGCAGCTATCCACAGCACTGGGACGTAAAGGTCTTGCAACTGCTCGACGAGGCGCATCAGGCCGCAGGCGTGCAGCCGCAATGGGATCACAGCCAGGCCAGCGAGCAGGCGCCTTACGGCGTCTACAATGGCCTGACGCTTACCGAGGCAAGCGGCCCCAATGAGCAAGTGCTGGGTTATCTGCCCGCCGAGAGCGAGTGGCGTTCGCCCAACTTCTACGAGGACACCTCGACCGGCTACAAGGGCGGCGCCTATGGCCTCAGTCCCGACGGCGCGTCGCTGCCGGAGCATCAGGCCTGGTTCTTTTATCTGATGCGCATCTGCAACCACTGCACCTATCCTGCGTGTCTGGCGGCCTGCCCGCGCAAGGCGATCTACAAGCGCGAGGAGGATGGCATCGTCTTGATCGATCAGGAACGCTGTCGCGGCTATCGCAAGTGTGTGGAAGCCTGTCCGTATAAAAAATCGATGTATCGGGGCACAACGCAGGTCAGCGAAAAGTGCGTCGGCTGCTATCCGCGCGTCGAAGGCGCCGACCCGCTGAGCGACGGCGTGCCCATGGAAACGCGCTGCATGGCCGTCTGCCCCGGCAAGATTCGCCTCAACGGGCTGGTCGATGTGGCTGAAGATGGCTCCTGGGTTGAAAACCCGAAGCACCCGCTCTACTTCCTGGTGCGTATGGAGCAAATCGCGCTGCCGCTTTATCCGCAATTTGGCACCGAACCCAACATCTACTACATCCCGCCGCGCTGGGCGCCGCGCCCCTATCTACGCCAGATGTTCGGGCCGGGGGTGGATCACGCCATCGAACGCTACACGGCGCCCTCGCGCGAGCTGCTTGCCGTGCTCCAGCTGTTCCGCACGACGCAGAAGATGATCTTCCGCTACGAGATCGAGGAGGGGCCGCTGGTGCGCGAGGCCGAGATCAACGGCAAGCCGTGGCAGATGTACGACGACACTGTGATCGGCTTCGACGCCAAAGACCGCGAGATCGTGCGCCTGAGCGTCGTTGAACCGCTGCACGAACGCCCCATGGAGCGGCTGAATTCGATATAGGAGGGGCGAGGCCACTTCACAATTTTCACGATTCACAATTCAACTGCTTTGCATGAAACCTATGCGCTCAGGAGTGGATAATGAGTGTACTTGAATCAATCGAAACTCGCCTGACAGTTGACGAGTCACAGCGGATATTCGCTGTGCAGGCTGTCTATCGCGCGCAGGTCTACGCGTTTCTTTCCGCCGTCTATCTCTATCCTTTCGAGAACTGGAGCGAGGAGTTGCCGCTGGCGGCGGAAGCAGCAGGGCGGGTCGTCGGGGCGCCGGCATGGCCGAACGTACAGCCGCTGCCGCTGAAGGAGTTGCAAGCCGCCTTTCGTCGTGGCTTTGGCGCGGCCGGTTCGCTCTGCTACGAGACGGAATACGGGCTTCCGCACGAGTTTCGCCAGGCGCAGGAGCTGGCGGACATCCGCGGCTTCCACCGCGCCTTCGGCTTCGACATGGGCGGCGTCGTGCGCGAACGCCCCGATCATCTGGCCGTCGAGCTGGAATTTCTGCACGTGCTGGCGCTTAAGGAGGCGCACGCGTGGCTGCACGGCGTCGCCGAGCAAGTGGAAGTCTGCGTCGCTGCGCAGGCGAAGTTCCTCGGCGACCATTTGGGGACATGGGTCGATCTCTTTGCCCAGAGCCTGGCGCTCAACACGCAAGATGCGCCCTATCTGCCGCTGGCGCACTTCACCGCCGCCTTTGTGCAGGCGGAGGCGGCCCGGCTGGGCGTCACCTTAACCCTGCGCAGCCGCAAGGAGATGAAGCACACACCCTTCGACGCCGATTTTTCCTGCGCCGCCTGCCCTGTTGTCGATCTGGTGCGTTGATGATGCATCCACAATCCAGCAAAGGAGGAATCTATGTTTACCCGTAGTCGGCTCATCATTGTGGCGGTCTGTCTGTTGGCGTTGGGCGCAGTGCTGGCGAATGCGCCGCTCGTCAGTTCGCAGGGGTTGACCATCACCGCCGCCGCCATTGAGGGTGACCTGCCGATCGACGCGCCGGACTCTGCACTCTGGCAGCAAGCCACTGCGGTGGAAGTGCCGATGAGCGCACAGATGATCGCACGTCCGATCATGCCGGAGACAAACGCCAAAGCGATCACCGTGCGCGCGCTGCACAACAACGCCGAGATCGCCTTCCTGCTCGAATGGCAAGACGCCACGCGTAATGACTCCACGTTGAGTGTAGACGCCTTCCGCGATAGCGTCGCTATTCAATTCCCGCTGATCGACGGGCAGCCATTTTATTGCATGGGGCAGCAAGGCGGCGATGTCAACATCTGGCATTGGAAGGCTGACTGGCAGGCTGCGCTGATCGCCCAACGGAGCCTGCAGGATATTTATCCGAATATCTATGTGGATCAATATCCTTTCGCCGATCCAGCCGTGGAGACCGAAGGCGATATCTATCTGGCTGCCTACACCGATCTGGATTATCTGACCGCCGAGGCGGTGGGAAATCTGCTGGCGTTGCCCGTGCATCTCTCACCGGTCGAAGACATCGTCGCCGGCGGCTTTGGCACGCTGACCTCCCAGTCGTTGGAAGGGCAAAATGTACAGGGCTACGGCGAATGGAGCGACGGCGTCTGGAGAGTGATCTTTAGCCGTTCGCTGACGTCGGCGGAGGCTGAAGATGTATCACTGGCGCCGGAGAAGCTCTATTCTGTGGCGTTTGCCGCATGGGACGGCGCCAATCAGGAACGCAACGGCGCCAAGTCCACCTCGCAGTGGGTTTCGTTCCAGCTTGCCGGCGCACCGGGGACAGGCGCGGCTGCGACGACGGGGGCGGCTGCACAGGCGCCCTTGACCGCCAGAGTGGCTGCCATCCAACCGACGGGCTTCAATGCGCTGTTTTGGGGATTTATTGCGCTCTTGATCTTGATCCCGCTCGGAATCGGCGTCGTCATGCTCTACTTCCATCTCGGCAACAAACCGTAGGAGGATGCCCATTATGAACGGAACGAGCAGATTGGTCGCATGGAATATAGGGCGTGCGTCGCAGGAGGTCAGCAGCCAGCGCAACGCTGGTGACTTTTTTGCGACGCTGGCGCCGTGGCTAGTCACAGCAGCGCTTGTCGATTGGTTGGTCACGCGCACCATTACTCGCTTTGCGATCTTCGTTCCTAAAACGCCGGAGATGATCACCGGCTACCAGTGGCTGAACTGGTTGGGTCTGGCTGGCTCCACCATGGCGGCGTTTCTGGCGCTGCTTGGCGTTGGCGCCATCGTTGTGATCGAATGGAGGGTGCGACGGGCATGGTGGCTGGCGCTGCCAATAGCCGGGCTGGCGATGATTACGGTGCTGGCGCCCTTCTTCCCACCGGCAATCTGGCTCCCCGGCTATGCTCTGTTGGCGGTGATGGTGCTGTTGGCGCTGAGCTGGCGCATTGTGCGCACGCGAGCGTCAGCCACTGTGCGGCTGGCGTTGTTGCTGCCTGTGCTGGCAATGATAGCGGCGGCGCTTTATCAGGCGGCGCCTACGCTTTACGCGCTATTGCGTTGGTCTGGTCCCTCGGCGTGGGGGCTGCCACTTTTTCGCGCGGGCGAGGGGCTGGTCGTCCTCGGCGCGGTCGCGCTGTGGTGGGCTTACGGACGCCGCGCCGACCGTCACAGTTGGCTTGCTGGCTGCCTGCTTGCGAGCCTTTTTGCGGCGGCTTACCTTGCGACGCCGGCGATGACAGCCACCATTGTTGTCTGGTCGCATGGACTGACGCTGACGTTGCCCTGGTGGCTCTACGCCGCCGCGCTGCTGCTCTTTGGTGTGACCGTTATTCACGCGTTGCGAAGTGGGCGTCGCAGTGTGGCCTATGCGTTGCTTCTGCTCGCCGCCGCCGGTTACGCGCCCCAGTTGAGCAGCCAATTCTGGTTTGGGGTGATCGGGTTATGGCTGCTATCGGAGGAGAGCAAAGGTGTAATTCAAATTGTACATCCGTCGTAGGTTATTGCCTCTGGCGTGACGTGGTTTGCCCCAGACAAAAAGCAACCCCGGAAAGCAGTCGGCCCGCTTGCGTTCATCTTCCAGAAGGCAGCGAGCCTTCTGGAAGATGAACGCCTGTTTGTTACGCAAACGTCACGGTTATCGAAGACCCTTGGGCCAGGTGCACACCACCATTCAAAAGCAGTTTTCCTGCCGTTGTTATGAATGAAACCGGTGCGTCGTCCACCCGCACCGACGTCACAGCCTGTCCTTCCGTC
>Ga0232064_100439_pt1 | contig 9236 bp, 7 predicted proteins | sample LAC_MetaT_8_FD_169130 | JGI IMG/M metagenome (GOLD analysis project Ga0232064, IMG submission 169130) | Metatranscriptome of anaerobic ammonium oxidizing microbial communities from anammox membrane bioreactor (MBR) in UC Berkley... | ecosystem: Engineered > Bioreactor > Anaerobic > Unclassified ... | reverse complement strand
TTTACATGGAGGACTATGCAAGACCTTGTGCGCGTCTTGATTGTAGACGATTGCGCGCCCCTGCGAATGGGCACGCGGCGCATTTTGGAACAAGCGGAAAAAATTCGGGTGATTGGGGAAGCAGGGAATGGCAGTTTGGCTTTGGCATTGATAGCGCGAACACAGCCCGATGTAGTGCTGCTGGATGTGCGCCTGCCCGATTTGTGCGGAATGGAAGTGGCGGCAATGGCGCGCGAGCAGGGATATACCGCGCGCATCCTTGCTTACACGTCGCATCAAGACGATGAGTATGTGCGCGGAATGATGGCGAGCGGCGTGCTGGGCTATGTGTTGAAAGAGGAATCCCCGGAAAAAATCATCGAAGCGGTGTTGACGGTGGGACGCAGCGGCAGGTGGTTCAGCCGCGCGGTGTTGGAACGAATCGCCGAGTGGCGAATAAATCCGCCCGCGTCGCTCGAATTTACGGTGATGGAAGAACGCGTGCTGCGCTTGTTGACGCGCGACTTGACGAATCAAGAAATCGCGGACGAGTTGTGCCTGGAGGAAACAACCGTGCGGTTTCATCTGCGCAATATTTTTGCAAAACTGCGCGTCAAGACACGGGCAGGCGCGGCGGTGTGGGCGGTGCGAAATGGGTATGACAAGAAGTAAGGCACGCGGCGGATGCGCAAACTGTCGGAAGCGCTAGGAAAGGGCTGTCGGATCCGACAGGTTAAAACTGTCGGAATGGACGTTGTGCGCGGGAGGGGAGGTGTGGTATAGGGGAGATGCCATCGCGCGGGACGCGATGAGTTTCTCAATCATGGAGGTCTGAAATGAAGTGGTTTAAAATTTTGGCGTTGTTGTCATTCCTGACACTGGGGATGTGCTTCGTACCAAATTTGGCGAGGGCAGAGGGCGGCCCGGAGAAGAAGCCCAAGAAGCCAAATGTAATAATGAGCATCGCGGACACGCCCTCGAATGAAGATGCGAACTAGCCAATCACACGGGTCGAAAACTGGCAATCTACGGATCCTCAAACGGGGACTGTTCATTTTCACAAGACCATCATTAGGACTGCGCCAGAAGGTTATGTTTCGCCAGATTCCAGGTTGATTGCTTGCGCAAATGATGGCATTGCAGCGCCAAGTGTTACCTGCACCTTCGGCGGATATGTTTCTCGCACAGATCAGGATGTCCAAGGCCCGTACATCGCGAACATTGTTCATTATGCGAACAAGTTCTGTTCTTCATACTACGGCTGTACCCATTTCCAGCCGGTGAGATTGGAAGTCTGGTGGACCAAAAGTGCCGCAGGCACTCCAAGTATCAGCTACACAACGGATTGGGGTTGTGGAAATTGCGCCAAATGCAACGAAGGGCAGTTCCAGTACGTATATCATGGCAGCGGAACGATGAAAACTTGGAATGGAAATAAATCGAGTGTTCTAATCTATACAACCAACATTCGCCTTTGGCCCGCGCTGCGCGCTTTCCCAGATCTGTGGTACATGATTGCCGGTCACAACACGTCCAGTACGTCAAACTACAACATGGCGGTTGCGGCCGATTATCTATAACTTATGGATAGTCACTTGTCTTGTCACGGGCGGAAAGTCATAGTCAAAGGTTGGGTGATAATTATCATTGGGTTGTTGGCATGCCAGCCTACGCGAGTTGTACCTGTTGTGCCAGAAACCCAATTGCCACCCGTCGTGACTGTGGCAACGGCGTTTCTGCCGTCACCAACACCTATTTTATGCAGAACAGCTCCCGGAGTTTCCATGTCGGTAAAGCCTACTTCATCAACCTCCGCCAAGGTCGAGCTGCAGGGACTAGAACCCGGGGAAACTGTAACATTGATTTTCAAAGCGGAGGTTCCGGGACACCATTTTAGCCAGACCGAGGAGCAGCCCGTTCAACAAGCGGATGTGAATGGTCACTATGCTTATGAGGTGTTGGGACTTCGTCCGCTACCTGGCAGCACGGTAAATCAATGGCAGGTTCAAGTTGTCCATAAGCGTGGTGTCGCTTGCAGTCAAGTCATTCTGCCCTAAGAGCTTGTTTGGAAATTCAACGATGGTAGTTTTTGGCAGGAATTATGAGAACTTTTTTTTGAAGCGATTGAGCTCGGGCATCATACGCATTTGACCCATTCAATCAATTGACCACTGTAGCCACCGTCCGCCCAGATGATTTGTAAACGCGGTAAGCGTCCTTTTACTTTTGCCGGCAGTTGGCGTGCGCCGTCGCGATCTTGAATGTTCGCTGTCAAGACCATTACCATCACGACGAGTCCCAAGGTATCGACAAGCAGATGACGTTTGATCCCGTTTACTTTTTTGCCCGCATCATAGCCGCGCGCTGGGCTCATTTCAGTGGCTTTGACCGATTGGCTATCCAAGATCGCGGCAACTCGGCTCAGGCTCTTTGCCTACACGGAGCCGAATTTCAATCCGTAACTCGCGATTCAAGCGTTCAAACGTGCCATCGTCGCGCCACAAGCAAAAATAATAGTACACCGTTTCCCACGGTGGAAAATCATGCGGGAGCATGCGCCATTGGCACCCAGTGCGTGCGAGATAGCGCAACGCATTCATCACTTCGCGGAGATTCACGCGGCGCGGCGCACCACGCCCTGGTGGTTTTTGCAACCGCGGCTTGAGAATTGCCCATTCTTGATCACTGCAATCGGTGGGATACGGTTTACGTTTCATGAGACGCATGATACTCGCGATTTGTTAAACAAGCTCTGATCGCAGGCAAAGACCCTACCGACCTCGCGCGGATGTGCAACTTGCAAGACCCAATCGTGAAAAAGAAACCGCTCCCCATTTTGAGGAGCGGTTTTTACTTGTCTACCTATTTCCCTGTCTGCCGCTTACCGATTACTGACCACTGATTACCGATCACAGATTACTGATCACTGCTCACCGGTCTAATAATCCGGCATCGGCGGCGCGCCCATTGGCGCTTTTTCTTTTTCCGGCGCGTCGGTAATCAACGCTTCGGTGGTGAGAATCATGGCTGCGATGGAGGACGCGTTTTGCAGCGCGCTGCGCGTCACTTTGGCGGGGTCAATGATGCCCGCGCCGAGCATGTCTTCGTACTGCTCGCTCATGACGTTGAAACCGAGGTTCGAGTTGCCCTGGTCTTTTTGCAAGCGGCGCACTTCGCCGACGACCACCGCGCCATCTTCGCCCGCGTTTTCGGCGAGTTGGCGGAGCGGCTCTTCCAATGCGCGGCGCAAAATCACGACGCCGGTTTTCAAATCGCCGTTCAACGCGTTTTCGCCTTTGATGAGTGAATCGAGCGCGGGCGCGATGTTGACCAACGCGACGCCGCCGCCGGGGACGATGCCTTCTTCAACGGCTGCGCGCGTGGCGCTGAGCGCGTCTTCGACGCGATGTTTCTTTTCTTTGAGTTCGGTTTCGGTGGCTGCGCCGACGCGAATCACCGCGACGCCGCCGGACAATTTGGCGAGCCGTTCCTGCAATTTTTCGCGGTCGTAATCGCTGGTCGTCTTTTCCACTTGGGCTTTGATTTCGTGAATGCGCCCTTTGATGTCTTTATCCGAGCCGCTGCCTTCGATGATGGTCGTATCGTCTTTGTTGGAAATGACGCGACGCGCTTGGCCCAAATCGCTGACGTTGGTCGTTTCGAGTTTGCGGCCCATTTCTTCGGTAATGACGTTGCCGCCGGTGAGGATGGCAATATCGCGCAGCATCTCTTTGCGGCGGTCGCCGAAACCGGGGGCTTTGACCGCCAGCACGTTCAACAGCCCGCGCAATTTATTCAGAACCAATGTGGCGAGGGCTTCGCCTTCGACATCTTCCGCGATAATGACGAGGTCGCGTTTGCCCATCTGGACGAGTTTTTCCAAGACCGGCACAATGTCGGTGTGCGCGGAAATTTTCTTGTCGGTGATGAGAATGTACGGGTCGCTGATTTCGGCTTCCATCTTTTCGGGATTGGAGACGAAATAGGGCGAGATGTAACCGCGGTCGAATTGCATCCCTTCGACGTAATCCACTTCAAAATCCAAACCGGTCTTGGATTCTTCGACCGTGATGACGCCGTCTTTGCCGACCTTGTCCATCACGTCCGCGAGCAATTTGCCGATTTCGGGGTCGCCGCCGGAAATGGTGGCGACGTGCGTGACATCTTCTTTGCCGTTGACGGGCTTGGACATTTTCTTGATTTCGGCGACGACGACATCGGTGCCTTTTTCGAGACCGCGCTTGAGGAGCATGGGATTGGCGCCGGCGGCGACGACTTTGAGTCCTTCGGTCACAATCGCTTGCGCGAGGACGACCGACGTGGTGGTGCCATCGCCCGCGACGTCATTGGTTTTGGTGGACGCTTCTTTCAAAAGTTGCGCGCCCATATTTTCGTACGGATTTTCGAGTTCGATATCTTTGGCGACTGTGACGCCGTCATGCGTAACCGTCGGCGCGCCGAATTTTTTATCGAGCGCCACGTTGCGGCCCTTGGGCCCGAGCGTTGTTTTTACCGCGTCGGCGAGCGTGTCCACACCCACTTTGAGGTGCTTGCGGGCGTCGCCGGAGAATGAAAGTTGCTTTGCAGCCATGGGTATTCCTCCGAGTGTTTGCATATCGCAAATCGTTGCGCGTCCGATTCGTGGAATCGAACCAATTTGCCATACGCGCTATGCTATAGGCGAATTATTTCTGAACGACAGCGAGAATATCTTTTTCCGAAAGAATCAGCAATTTCTTGTCGCCGATTTTGATTTCGGTGCCGCTATATTTGGCGAAAATTACCTTGTCGTCAACGGCGACTTCGAGCGGGATGCGTTTTTTGCCATCTTCATCCCAGCGACCGGGACCGACGGCGAGAATTTTGCCTTCTTGAGGTTTTTCTTTTGCCGTCTCGGGCAACAAAAGACCACTGGCAGTGGTTTCGTCGCGGTCGAGCGGTTCGACGATTACGCGATCGGCAAGCGGGCGCAGAGTTTGGTCTGCCATAATGCTTCTCCTTGAATTTTGATTTTTGAATCGCACAGAAAGAGGTTAGCGCTCGCTTGCAGAGAGCGCTAACCGATTAGAAATATATCACAGAAATCGAACTTGTCAAGAGGGTTTGACGAAAATTTTACAAGAATTTTTGACGTCAATTTTTTTTGGCGAACAATTTGCTAACAATTTTCCGACAGCTATTCCAAATCATTTTTTTTCTGTTATGATATAGCTGCCTCCAATTGGAGCTCATGAGCGCTTCATGCCGGACGAGTTACGCTTGTCCGCCCAAACTTTACATTCAACAATCAAATCGCGCGCGGTCGTATACCGCGTTTTGTGTACAATCCGCAGTTTGAAAATTGTTGGCAAGCGATTCAGCATAAATGCGTTGAGATTCCCTTGCCATGACGGTTTCAACCTCAAGCCGCGAAATTTACACAACTTTTGGTCAACCGCCTCGCGCGCTGACAACAATCGAATAGTACACTAACAACAATGGCGTTGTAATCGAATTGACATCCGAAACGACGCTCCAAGTACATCAATCCTATTGCTTAATAGGGATGCAAACCTATACAATTCCTGTGTAGAGATGGCAAACAGTCGGATGGCTGTTCCGGCTCTGCCTCTCGACGATGGGGGGCGAAATTTTGGCGTTTGTCCTCCACGCGTTCCTGTCTAGGGTTCAGTGGAGTTTTTGTGTTTATTGGCGGGCCCAAGCGCGCCATATCGTCCGTTGTGGGTCTGGCAAGTTCTGAACGTGTGAGAATTGATTATGGATCAAGCGACGCAAGCGCGTAATAAAAATTTATATCGCATTGCGGGCATCATTGGCGCAATTATGCTCGCGTTCGCCGTGTACGGTCTACTCAGCGGCAGCAATCGTTTTGCGCTCGGTTCGTGGCTCGCGCTGGCGGCGGTTTGCGGCGCAGCCATTGTGTTGACGCGGCGCAACCGCCGCGACTTGGGCGTTGGGTTGATGTTGGGCGTGACGCTGGTCTCTTTGCCTTTTTCTTCATTTGTGGCGCAAGGCGCCGGCATCTTTATGGGCTTGATTGCCGTAGCGTTTTCCAGCGTGTGCGCGTTCTTGGCTCTGTCGCCGCGCTGGCGCATCTGGGCGCTGTTGGCGGGCATTGTTTCGGCGTCAAGCTGTCTTTTGCTCGATGTGTTTGGCTCTCCCGCGCGGCCGACGCCTTTGAATTTTACGCTCACCTTTATTATTTCGTTAGCCGTTTTGGCGCTGTATGCGCTTTTTGTTTTACGCCAATTTCCAAACTTTAGTCTGCGCGAAAAAATTATTGTCGTATCGCTCGCGCTAACGCTCGTCCCGCTTGCGATTTTGGTTTTTTTCAATAATCGCGCCTCGACCGAAATTCTCACGCAGCGCACCGGCGTCGCGCTCAAAAATTTAGCCGACACGCAAGCGCGCAATGTCGCCAGCTTGTTGGAACAGGAAACGGGCGTGTTGGATGTGTTGGCGTTTGACAGCGCGATTCTAACCGAAGTGGAAAAAGCGAACGAGGCGTACACGGACGACGCGAACGCCACGCAAGCGCAGTTGACGCGCCTTGACCAAATCTGGCGCGCGGCGGATGCGGCGAACAATAACGCGGATGTGCTGGTCGCGTCGCGCTTGAACAATACCGCGTCCGATGCGCTGCGCCGTTTTCGCGCGGCGTATCCGAACAATGTCGAAGTGTTTGTGACGGACCGCTATGGCGCAAATGTGGCGGTCTCAAATCGCACATCGGATTTTTATCAGGCGGATGAAGCGTGGTGGCAAGCGGCATACAACAACGGGCAAGGCGCGGTCTATATCAGTCAACCGATTTTTGACGAAAGCAGTCAGACCAACGCCATCAACATCGCGGCGCCCTTGTACGCTGCGGATGGGCAAACGGTTCAAGGTGTTTTGCGGACTACGTTTTCGATTCAAGCGTTGGCGCAAATTTTGGAAAACGTTCGCTTGGGCGAGACCGGCTATGCCCAACTTTGGTTGCCCGACGACCAGCTGATTGGGAATCGTCAAGCGGGCGCGCCGGAACCGCAAACGTTGAACCGCCTCCGCAATGCGTCGGAGCCGATTGTCGAAGTCGTTGGGCCAGGGCTGGCTTCGCGGTTTTATAGCCGCACGCCGATTCAAGCGACGACGGGCGCGGCGGCATCGGCTATTACAAACTTGGGCTGGGATATGTTGGTGCGGCAAGACCGCGCCGAAGTCTTGGCGCCCATCGAGGCGCAAACGCGCGACGCGATTACCATTGCGTTGGTGGTCGCGCTGGTGAGTGCGTTGATTGCGTTGGGCGGCGCGGAATTGTTGACGCGCCCGATTACGCGTTTGACGGCGACGGCGAACCAAGTGCGCGCGGGCGATTTGCAAGCGCGCGCCGTCGTCGAAACGCATGACGAAATTGGCGAATTGGCGACGACCTTTAATCAGATGACCGCGCAGTTGAGCGGGCTCGTCGGCAATCTGGAACAACGCGTCAGCGACCGCACCAAAGAACTCGAATCGAATAACGCGTATTACGTTTCGCTCCAAGACATTAGCGTTGCGCTGCTAAAACGTCGCGACGTGGAAGCGTTGCTGCAAGATATTATCGAGCGCGCCGGCGATTTGGTCGGCACCAAAAACGGTTATGTGTTTTTGCTCGACCGCGCGACGCAAGAAATGACAATGCGCGTCGGCGTGGGTTCGTATCACGACCTCGTTGGCGCTCAAGCGCGCTTGGGCGTTGGTTTGGCGGGCCAAGTGTGGGAAACGGGACAGACGCTGGCGGTGGATGATTATCGCGAATGGAGCGGCCGCCTGGCTGACCCCAGCCGCGACGTATTGCGCGCGGTCATTGGAGTGCCGCTCCAATCCGGCGCGCAGGTGATTGGCGTTATCGGTCTGGCGCATTTGGACGCGGACAAAAAATTTGGCCCCACCGAAGTGGATGTGCTAAAGCGGTTTGCGGCGTTGGCGGCGTTGGCGTTGGACAATGCCCAGCTCTTGGACGCGTCGCAACACGAGTTGGCGCAGCGGCAAAGTACCGAGCAATTTCTGGATTCGATTATCGAAAACTTGCCGACGATGTTGTTTGTCAAGGACGCGCAAAATTTACGCTTTGTGCGTTGGAACAAGACCGGCGAAGAAATTACGGGCCATGCGCGCCAAGAACTTTTGGGCAAAAGTGATTATGACTTTTTCCCAACCGAAGAAGCCGACTTTTTCGTCGCCAAAGACCGCGAGACCCTCAATAGCGGGCAGACGCTCATTATTCCCGAAGAACCGATTCAAGCTGCGGACGGTACGACGCGTTGGCTGCGGACCGCCAAAGTGCCGGTAAAGGGCGCAGACGGCAAACCGGTATATTTGCTCGGCATTTCGGAAGATATTACCGAGCGCAAGCGCACGCAAGAACGGGAAGCGTTCCAGACGGCATTGATTGCGGCGCAATTCCAGATTTCGCCGGACGGTATTTTGGTCGTCGGCGCGGATGAACAGATTCTCTCTGCCAATCGGCGCTTTGCCGAAATGTGGGGCATTCCCGAAGAGGTGATGGCGACGGATTCCGTTCAAGCGGTGCGTCAAGCCATGCATGACAATTTGATGGACCCGGAAGATTGGGCCAAGCGCAGCGCTGAAATCTATGCGGATCGAAACAGCGCCAGCCGCGATACGGTGGAATTCCGCGACGGACGCGTGTTTGAGCGTTACAGCGCGCCCGTGACCGCGCCCGATGGTTCATATCTCGCGCGCGTCTGGTTCTTTCACGATATTAGCGACATTCGCCGCGCGGAATCGTTGGTGCAGCGCGTGACGCAGGACGCGCATGCCGCTTTTTGGTCGGCGCGCGTTACGAAACTCGACGATGAAACGCAAGAAGCGTATGGCTATCGCTGGAAAACCGAGTACGCGAATCCCGATGCGATTCGGCAGTTGGCGCCAATCAGGATGGAACCGGGGCAATCTTTTAACGACGCGTGGTACGCCACATGGGACGCTCAAGACAAAGAGCTGATGAATCAGCGCAGCGCGCGCGCGTTCCGCGAAGGGTTGGATCGTTATACGCAAGAATTTCGTTTTTATGACGCCAACGGCGACGTTCATTGGATGTCAGAAGAGGCGCGCATTCATCGCCAGAGCGAAACCGAATTTGTGGTCACGGGCGTCAGCACCGAAATTACCGCGACGAAAAAAGCAGAGCAAGCCATTCGCGAACGCGAAGAGCTATATCGCTCGTTGGTGGATGTCATCCCGCAAGCGTTGACGCGCAAAGACCGCGAAGG
>Ga0232064_100433_pt1 | contig 9322 bp, 8 predicted proteins | sample LAC_MetaT_8_FD_169130 | JGI IMG/M metagenome (GOLD analysis project Ga0232064, IMG submission 169130) | Metatranscriptome of anaerobic ammonium oxidizing microbial communities from anammox membrane bioreactor (MBR) in UC Berkley... | ecosystem: Engineered > Bioreactor > Anaerobic > Unclassified ... | reverse complement strand
CCGCGATACACGGGCAGCGGCGGAAATTGGTCAATAAAAGTTCGCAGCGTCGTTTCCACCGCGTCGCGTCCAACATTTTCGACGAGTGCGCTTAGCGCACTCGACATCACATCGCCGCGCTGTTGGCGGTACTGTGCCAAGACCGCGTGCAAAATTTCGTGAATCAGTCCGAGCGCGTTGAGTTCGCCCGCCTGCACTGCGCCATCGCTCCCGCGCGTTTGATTGATTTCTTGCGCGAGCAAGCGCGCGGCATAAAAATTCGCAAACACGACATTGCCGCGCAGTGAGAACAGCGAGTCGTCAACCTTGTATTTCGCGCGCGCAGCACGGGAGATGTGGAAATGGGAGGTGGGCATGAATGAATTCGTGAGAAACGCTGAAAATTTGTTGGCAAATTTGTTGCCAACATTGCCATAAACGTATATACTTTAGTCAAGACGGGACGTAAGTCCAGATTTGAGAGGAAGGCGGTATATCCACTCTCCCCGATTTATCGGAGCGGCTCAATCTGGGAGTCCCGTTTTTTATTCCCCTCGTGCAAGCCATCTCGCTTTAATGTCCTGCCATGATTTGGTAGTCGTCTTGATTTTGTCTGCAACAAGTTGATAACTTGGGTTTTGCCTCTTGTAAAAATCGTATAAACTCCCCGCCACAAAATCCGCCAATTGTACGAGCGTATGCTGCTGACTATCTACATGCTCTAACGCCATCACACAATCCGACGGTAAAAAACGGTAGAGAATCGTATCCATCGTGGCAATTTGGAACGCTGACGTAAAGTGGCGGTCCAAAAGCACATTCAAGCTTGGATAATCATGCCATATCAAATCTAGTAATTCACAAAGCAAAAAAGCAGAGTTTTCGGCTGTATCTTCAATTCTTCGCCCTTCTTTTTGTACGACAAGCCCAAACAATTCCAAGTCGCTTTTGGCAATGCGTTCCAACACATCTTTTTTGATGCGTTCGCTTGCCGTATACCATTTTAGTTCGGACGGGCTCTTGGCAAAGCGTCCAATGTGTTTGCCTGAATGAAAGGCAGCGCGCCGGATGAGATTTTGCGTTGGTTCAGGATTCTCTGCCAAAACCGCAGTCAATACAAAAAATGATGTTGGCGCGTAAAGCGAACCGCTTTCATCAACGCCGACGTGAACGATGGTGGGCATGGTCACAGTGTAATCAAGAAAAAGTTTTACAGATTCGCAAACACAACATTGCCGCGCAGTGAGAACAGCGAGTCGTCAACCTTGTATTTCGCGCGCGCGGCGCGGGAGATGTGGAAATGGGAGGTGGGCATGATTTGGCTATTCAGACTGGCTTCCTTATCATTTGTTTCAATTCCTCGATTGTATGCGCTGGTTTTCGTTTGTGTAGCATAGCGTGACAATTCGGACAAACTGGGCGCAAATCTTTTATTGGATCGAGTTCATAATTTTTTCCAATTTCGGAAAGTGATTTCAAATGATGAACATGTATAAACCCGTTACCGATGTCTCCATAAAACTTTTTAAAGTCGAAGCCGCACACTGAGCAGATAGGACCATAACGCCGAATACAAAGCATTCTCGCTTCCGCATTGCGCTCATAGGCATTTACAGTAATTGGCCTCGCAGAGCCCTCTCGAAAAGTTTTCCCTTCGATTTCTTCAGGAATGTTTATAAAAGTCGATGTAACAGGTTGGTTTGTAAATTCAGCCCATACTTTTTCAAGTTCATCTGCGACGATGGTAGGAATCAAAATGCCCGATGATTGTGGTGTCCAATGCATCTTGCGTGGGATACTATACTTTAAGTGATCAAGGCGTAATACATGGTTTGGCTCAAGAATTGTATCAAAAACAACAGAGACATAGAGTGCATCTTTCCCCTGTTTGCGTGCTTCTATATCCCAGTGTTTGTCAGAAAAGGTCTCGGATTGCACCCAACCTGATGCAATCATCCCACGCGGTGGCTCCCCTAATTTCATAAGAAAAACTCGATCACCTTCAGTAATTCTTTTTGTTATACCGACACTCCAAGTGTCGCGTTTTTTTCCTTTCGCGCGGACAGTCTCGATGTCCTTTTCGAGGGATTTCCAATTCCATTTTTTAGGATTCCACGTTAAAAGAAAAGTCGGCATTAGTTCGTTCTCCAAAATCCCACATGCATCGCGCGCGCCTCATCCCCACAAGACTATCTCGGCGCTTCAACACCGTCATAAATCCCTGCCATCGAAATCTCGATTCCAACCGATTTCAATTCGAGTGTGTCTGTTAATTCTTCAAGCGCTTCAAATATCCAGAACTTGGTTTTATCGCGGCGAAAGACTTCGACTGAAACGCGCGCTTGGTCAATCATCACATATTCTTGCAGTGACGGAATTTGACGATATGCCGCGAATTTGCGCGAGCGGTCATAGTTGCTGGTGGATTCGCTCAAGACCTCAAAGATTACAACAGGATTTAAAACCACATCTTGCCGTCTCGCCTCAAATTCGATTTTGCCGCAGATGAGCATCACGTCGGGATAGGTGAACATGTTTGCCTTGAGAATACGCAAACGCAAATCGTTGACGAACGAGCGACATGGCAATTTATTTTTGCGAATTACCGATTCGAGCGCAAAAGAGACATTGACCGCAATTTTGTTATGGGTCGCCGTTCCACCCGACATGTCATAAATTTCGCCATTCACAAATTCATGGCGCGTCTCGGAGCGTTCTTCCATCTTTAGATATTCTTGTGGCGTGTAAATCTTTTTTCGTGCAACCGCCATTTTCATTTCCTCCAAAACCCCACATGCACCGCGCGCGCTTCATCCTCAATCACGGGTCCGAAATCAAAAATCAAAAATCAAAAATCAAAAATTCTCTCACCCCGTCACCGTCTCGCCGCTTTTTACGCCCTCTTTCGGAAAAACGCTCGCGGGTAAATTGGGAAAAATTTCGACGTTGCGCCCAAGCGTAATTTTTTCGGGAATTTGCGTGCGCTTGCCAATGACCGTAATGCCGGTATTCAAACGCGTCGGCGACAATTGATTCGGCGTGTTATCGCCGTCCACGCCACTTTGCGCGCCCGCGCCAATCACAACGCGCTTGTCCGTAATCACGCGGTCCACCAGCGCGCCCGCGCCCACGTATGTATCCTTCATCAAAATCGAATCGCGCACCACCGCGCCCGGCGCGATATAGACGCCGGGCCCAATCACCGAACGCGTCACCGTACCGTCAATGCGGCAGCCGTCGCATAACAGATTGCCGTCCACCCGCGCGTTGGCGCCGACATATACCGCCGGACGTTCCTCGCTGCGCGTGTGAATTACCCAATCGGGGTCGTACAAATCCAACGCGGGCGTTTCGCCGAGCAGCGCCATATTCGCTTCAAAGTATGCCTGAATCGTGCCGACGTCCGCCCAGTATCCTTGATAATTGAAACCGAACACGCGCGCGTTTTTGATGAGCGCGGGCAAAACGTCGCGCCCGAAATCGTGATGCGTCAAACCTTCGCCGCTGAGCCATTGCTGCAAGAACGAACGCTTGAACGCATAAATGCCCATCGAAGCGGTGGTGCTGCGCGTGCGTTTCGGTTTTTCTTCAAACTGCGTCACACTGCCATCCGAATCGAGCGTGACCATGCCGAACCGATGCGTGTCGAACGGACTCACCGAGCGCACGCCAATCGTCACATCCGCATCCGTTTCCGTGTGAACGCGCAGTAACGCGTTGTAATCCATTTTGTAAATATGGTCGCCCGCCAAAATCAAAACGTGGTCGGCGTTATTTTCGGCGATGAAATCAAAATTAAAACGCACCGCGTCAGCCGTGCCTTCTTGCCAGGTGCCGCCCTGGCCGCGCGCGCGCTGGAACGGTTGCAGCAAACGCACCCCGCCGCGCGCGCGGTCAAGATCCCACGGTTTGCCGATGGCAATGTGGTCGTTCAATGAACGCGGTTGATATTGCGTCAACACGCCGACATTGTAAATGCCCGAATTGACGCAGTTCGACAAGGTAAAATCAATCAGGCGATATTTGCCGCCGAACGGGACGGCGGCTTCGGCGCGATGCGATGTTAAAACGCCCAGCCCGCGCCCTTCCCCGCCTGCGAGAATCATGGCTAGAATGTTCATTTTCTCACCCCCACCGTCGCGCCGCTTGGCACAATGTCTCCAAATGGCTTGAACGCTTCTTCGTCCGCGCGCGGGACAATGACGACATTGCGCCCGATCGAAATGTTGGCGGGAATATGCGCGCCTTTGCCAATGACCGTAATGCCCGTGTTGATTTTGTCCGGTTCAAGTTCATTGGCTTTGTTATCTTTGCCAAAACCGAGCTGCGTGCCGGCGCCAATCACCGCGCCCTTGTCCACGATTACCTTGTCCAACACGGCGCCGGGGCCAACCCATACGTCATTCATCAAAATCGAATCGCGCACCACCGCGCCTTCGGATACGTACACGCCCGGCGACAACATCGAATGTTCCACGCGCCCGCGAATATTGGACCCGTTCGCCACCATACTGCGATGAAGTTGGCCCTGCAAACCAACTTTGACGGGCGGACGCTCCGAACTTTTGGTATGAATGACCCACGACGGGTCGTCAAGATTCAACGGCGGCGTCGGTTCTAGAAACGCGAGATTGGTTTCCCAATACGATTGAATCGTGCCGACATCCACCCAATAGCCCTCGAACGGATACGCATAAACGCGCATGGTTTCAATCATGCCGGGAATGACGTGTTTGCCAAAATCTAAATCGGCGTGATTTTTACTTTCGGCTTCAAGTTGTTCCGCCAACGTGTGTGCGTCGAAAATGTAAATACCCATCGAGGCGAGCGTGCCTTTATCGCGTTTTTTCGGTTTTTCAAAAAACGCGCGGATACGCATGTCCTCGTTCACGCTCATAATGCCGAAACGGTCGGTCTCGGCGAGCGGCACATTCATCACGCCGACGGTGAGGTCGGCATTTTTTTCTTGATGAAATTTGAGCATCGGGCGATAGTCCATTTTGTAAATGTGGTCGCCCGACAAAATCAAAACATGGTCCGCGCGTTGTTCGCGCATATCGTCCACATTTTGATACACCGCGTCCGCCGTGCCGCCGTACCACTGTTCGCGTCCGCGCGCTTGATAGGGCTGCAAGAGACGAATGCCGCCGCGCGCGCGGTCGAGGTCCCACGGCTTGCCCACGCCGATATGGTCGTTGAGCGAGCGCGGGCGATACTGCGTCAACACCGCGATATTGTAAATATCCGAATTGACGCAGTTGGACAATGTAAAATCAATAATCCGATACCGCGCCGCGAACGGCACCGCGGGCTTGCTGCGTTCTTCCGACAGCACCGACAAGCGCGTCCCCGCGCCGCCAGCCATGATAATTGCGAGTACGTTAGACATTCATTCACCTCTGAATGACATCCGCGAATAACGCGAATAACGCGAATTTTAGAATCGCGCTTTCTTGGAACGATACATTTCGGGCGTCCAGATTTTACGATCCCATTCCATCTTGTTCCGCGAACCAAAATTTACAAGACGCCAACCTCTAATCCCGTTGCTTTGAGATAATTCAACACCTGAGCTTCTTCATTTGTCGTCAGACGTTCCAGCGCCTTGATTTCAACAACAATCTTGTCATAGCATACAAAATCTGCGCGATATTTCTTTTTAAGCAGGCGTCCTTTGTAATATAGAGGCAGGTCTTTTTGCGCCATGAACGGAATATCGCGCAGTCCTAATTCAATCTCCAAACATTCCTGATATACCTCCTCTAGAAATCCTACGCCCTGTTCGTTATACACATCCATTGCGGCGCCAACGATTTTGTACACTTTGTCTTTGAAAAGTAAATCGTTCATTTGCGTCCTCTTTTTGAATTCGTGCGATTCGTGTAATTCGCGGATTCTAAACCAGCCCGTGCAGGATTGGGCGCAATTGCTTCTCCCGCGCCTTTAGCAAAGCGAGTCGTTCATTCGCGTTCGCTTTTTATTCTGAATTCGTGCGATTCGTGTAATTCGCGGATTCTAAAACAGCTTGGTCAATGTTGGCAGTAACTGCTCCTCCGCCACCGTCTTCCACGACATTTTTTCGGCGAGCGCGCGGCCGTCTTGCAGCAGCGTCCAGGCGTCATGCCCTTGGCGCGGCAAGCGCTCGATAATTTTCACCGCCGCGCGATAACTCTCCGCCGCTTCGATTTGGTCGCGTTCGTACGAACCGATATTCAGCAGCGCGCGCGCGTTCGGATATTCCCACCCAGAGGGCAGCGTGATGTAATCCGCCAACACGATATTGTTCAAACCAAGCCCGCCGCATTTCTCGATAAAATACGCGCAGCCGCACGCGGTTGACAAACAACACAACGCGCCGAACGTCAACGGTTCCAATTGCGCGATGCCGAACGGCTCATAGATGCTTTGTCCAAATTCCAAATCCGCTCCGCGGCGAATATCCATAAATTCCATCGTCGCCGGCATCCGTCCGCCATTGCGTTCGCGCGTCCAGCCGAATTGATTCGACAACACGATGCGGCTCGCGCGCGCGCGCGCATTAAAAGTTTGAATATGGCGATAGTAATCAATTTCCAAACCCTGCAAATCGCCATTGCCGACGCGATGATTCACGGGCCAACCGTACTCGCGTTCCCAACGCCACACCTCTTCCGCCGCGCGCCCCGCCGGAATCGCCGTGCTGAGCGTGAACAAGACCGCGCTCTCGCCGCGCGCCGCGAGCAATTGATCCAAATGTTCCATTACGCGAATATCGCGCCATAACGCTTTGGACACGACCATGCGCGGCACATGCGAAAACACCCACGTCGGACGAAAACCCAACAGATTGCGCGCATATTCCGCGAGGCGGTCTTTGCTAATCCAGCGTTGGTCGAGGTCAATCGTTTGCGCGGGGACGCCGTTGTACGCCAACGCGATGGGCCGCCGCGCAAAATGCGGCGACAAAAATTGCAATTCGTTCAACGTCAAATCGCTCACCGCGAGAAACGCGTCGAACCCGCTCGCCGCGTTGAGCATCGCGTGCCGATAATTCCACCCTTGGTCGCCAAACAAATCAGAGACATACAAATTTTCCTGCCGCGCGCGTTGCAACACATTGTAAAAACGCGTATCGTGGCCCCGGTCGTTTTCGACGATGGGCCGCATCGTTGCGACTTCGTGCGCGTAAAAAACGCATTTGTACGCGCCGGGCTGACGATGAATCGCCGCGAACGCCATCGGCAAGCCGAGCCATTCATGCGCGAGCAGCGCCGCGCGCCCCGGCTGCCAATTCACCAACGCGCCCAGCGCGGCGAACGACGGCGCGGCGGCGGCGAGATACCAGTTGTATTCACCGTCCGCTTCGTACCGAAAACTATTGATGTAAAATTGTTCCGCGAAAAAATATTTTGTTTCGCGCACGCTCGCAGGATTGACATTGTGCGGATCAATCAATAAAATTTCATGCTCGTACGCGCCAAATCTTTTCTTGCCGTACACGAGATAGACGTGATAATCGCGTTCGACCTGATTGAACGCACGCGCGAGTTCGGGCGCCACGTCGTTTTCGCCGCGCCACGTCAAATAGCGCGCGTGAAATTTATTTTTGGGTTCAAACAGCCGCGTCATGTCCAAATTGTCCGCCGTATTCAACGGGCCGACAAGGATGGTGCGTTTCACCGCCGCGTTGTACGCCGGTTGGGCTAAAAGCCCATCCAGCACCGCGCCGATACCGCCAAGTTTGATGCCTGCTTCGTGCGTCGAGTGAACGACCAGGTCGAGGGTTTGATTCATTGTCATTCTCGGAAATGGGATTTGTACGCGCTTATCTTAAATGGGACATTGGATGCTGTCAATGACGGGATCGAAAATTTGTTTTCCCTTTCCGCGCATCCCGCGTATCCTTTTGGCGTCAACCTCCGACGGGTCGGAAAATGAGGAACAGTATGGAAAACTATACGCTGACCACCAAACGGGTTCCAGACCTTGCCCGCGCGTTTATTTTGGAAGCGGGCAGCATTGACCGTTTGCTGGTGAATCCCGGCCGCAAACTCTTGGGCGTCGAACGCATGAACGCCGCGTATGAGGCGACGACGACGTGGTGCCGCGCGTTATGGGAGCAAGGATTTTTACCGCGCGATGCACAGCAAATTTGCACCATGACAGTCTTGGCGGAAGGCATCGGTCACAATCTCCCCGCCGCGTTGGCAAACGCGCTCGCGCCGCAGCAGCAACGCGGCGACAATTTCATCGGCGTCAGCCGTTTTACATTAGCGAAAAGTGAAAATGACGCGTATGTTCCGTTCGATGCGCGCGTAAAATATCTCCGCATCGAATCGCCCGCGCCCGTGTGGGTGATGCTCGACACGATAGCGACGGGCGCGACGTTGGTGCGCGGTTTGGAAGCCGCGTTCGCCAATGCAGCCAAGCCGCGCGAAATTTTATTGGGCACGCCGGCGGGTAGTTTGGTGGGCGCAAAAAAAATCGCGGAACTGTGTGTCCGCGAAAACGTTTCCATCACCTTTTTCTTTTTCGGCGCAATCTTTGGCTTGTGGCAAGATGGCACCGCGCTCCCTTGGTGTCACCCCGACACCATTTTTTCCGGCACGCCGCGCGGTGAAAAAAATCGCGCGCTCGCCGCGCGCCTTTTCAACAACATTCAAGGTTTCTGTTCCGTCGGCGATTGCTCGGCAAATTTTTTTAATGTGACGGAAGCGGAAAAGATTTTGCGCCAAGAAGAGAAGCGATTTGGGTGGAACCTTTCCCATTCCGTTCTCTCCTGATTTGAGGAGAGGGGCTGAGTGACACCAACGCATCTCAAAAATGGAAAATCAATAAAAGTTGTTACGCTTTCCCCTGAACATTATGCGCGCTGGCGCGTCGGGGCGAGGAATCCATTACCTCTCGCACATCCTTCCGATTCAAAAATCCCGCGCGCAAGTTCTCTGGTGTCTGTTCTGCAATAAAGTGAATGAATGTGCGCGCTTGGGCAAGTGATTCTTCTGCCAATGCAGAATTGCCGCGCGCCTGTTCCATCTCTGCGCGCAAGGAATGAATTTGCCACAGCATCCACCGCGAACCGATAGCTTGTGCTGCTGCGCCCGCGCGTGCTAGCGCGTTGAACGCCTCGGTCATTTCGCCTAAATGAAACGACGCGCGGGCATGATAATGCCACGCATCGGCGAGATACAAATTGACATGAGTAGATTCCAAGCGTCGAATGAACTCTGTACATCTGGCGCGCACGTTTTGCCAATCGCCGCGCGCCGCTGCCAAGATGAGCGCAGCGCGCTCGATATACATTTGATAAATCAATAAATTGTTTGCGAGCGCCAAGGTTTCACGCGCGTTTTGTAACTGTTCT
>Ga0232064_100411_pt1 | contig 9601 bp, 8 predicted proteins | sample LAC_MetaT_8_FD_169130 | JGI IMG/M metagenome (GOLD analysis project Ga0232064, IMG submission 169130) | Metatranscriptome of anaerobic ammonium oxidizing microbial communities from anammox membrane bioreactor (MBR) in UC Berkley... | ecosystem: Engineered > Bioreactor > Anaerobic > Unclassified ... | reverse complement strand
GGTGGAGAATATTATAAAACGATTGATCTGAGAACGCGATTCATTGGGGGAATTCCGAAGGAGTTGGCGATGGTTGGCGGAGCGGGTCGAGCGTTTCGACTCACTGGACAGCTCAAGCAAATCTGGTCGGACCGTAGGTTGTTTCTGAGGTGGTTGAAGGGAAACCAAAGCCTTGTTCGTGTTAATAAGCCTCTGAGTCACGAAGAAGCCCGCCAAATAATTGATAACGCTGAACGGCTTGGTCTTGCGAGAGATATCGACCTAAACCCGCGTGGACTTAGTGGCCTTGAACAAACGGGTAGATGGGCTGGTATTCCGCATTTCAAGATCAAGAATATACATATTCCAGTCCATCAAGGATTCAAGCGATGAGCAATGAGACTGTGCTTGACGGATTCGTTTTACTCGGGAAGGGGGTTGTGGAAGGATATCGCGGTGTCGATCGCCCGAGATTCGAGCCCTCGCTGATTGACTCAGAGATCATGAATATGGAAACACCCGCTGATGAACCGCGAATATGGAAGTTCTATCCGCCAGGGTGGAGGCAAAGCGCTTACAGGCTTTTCGAAGAAAACATGGTGGATGTTGATAAGGAAGATGTTTTCTTGCTCAATAACCTCCAGATAGCCAAGAAAGTAGCAGAACTCATAGCTCCACATATTGGAGCGTATGAAATCGTCCGATGTCTTATCGGTCATCCTCAGAGGTCAACTTTCATTAATGAATCTGTGGCTGCGACCAATATCGGATATGATATTGCATATCTGGGAGGAGATTACTATTCGGCAATACTAAATGGACTCTTTGTAAATCCACACGTGGACCTTGTTGAGATCTACCGTGCGGAGTTGAATAGATTTGGCCTCTTTGCGAATAGTCAAGTTGCGTTAGAGTACCTTTCAGATTTCAAAAAAAAGGTCGTGACAGAACAATCAGCTGACTTTTATCTTTACAAACTTGTAATTGCATTCGGAGCGTTGTGATTTTTGCGCGGAACAAATCCTCCCGCTACCAAGGCGTCGGCTAGGCAGGCTTAGCGATTTGTTTGCATCTCACGCTCTTTGCCTCGGCTTATAATGCATCAGGAGCAAGGATTCGCAATGATGAGAACGGCACGGAATACTATGTTGTGGGTGCAGATGGAGTCTCTGAAGCTGTAGCGGATGTTGGGGGTTCTCTGAAACTGATGAGCATCAAGGCGGGATTGGAGCGCATTGGCGAATATGTCATGCAGGGTGCATACAATCTCGGCCTGCAATACCAGACAGTGAGCGGCCGGTACGAAGCTTCCACCTCAATCACAGCCGGACCGAGCGTGACAGTTTCGGGCAGTGCCACATTCAAGGCCGGTTCCCTTGTGCGGTTACAGCCTGGATTTCAGGCAGTGACGGGAACAACATTCCACGCATGTATCGGTTCCGTTCCCCCGCCAGCGGCTTCACGGTTCTATTACCTGAAGGATCATCTGGGAAGTATCCGCTCGATCGTGAACGGAAGTGGGGCTGTGGATGGATATCATGATTTCTATCCCTTTGGCATGACGATGGAGCAAAGAAGTGGCTCCGGTTCCGCTGACGGGCGATATGCGTTTACGGGGTATGAGAAAGATGTGAACAAGGGGAGCCTGCATGCCGGCCAGCGGGAGTATACTCCGGAGACCGGGAAATTCGACAAGGTGGACCGCTTTGATTTCAAATACCCAGGATTGTCACCATACACGTATGCGGGGAATAATCCTCAAGTTTTCATTGACTCGAATGGCGACAGCATCAGTTGGTACTTTCGAAACAAGAGGAATGAGGAAGCATTTGCTAGAATGCGTGCTCTTAATCCCGATATTGACTATATGCTTAGTCAACTGGAAAACGCGAAAGAGTGGTACGAGGTAAACGTCGATTGGGAACTCATGCAAACATCTGTATTCGATGAGCAATATCAAGCGAAGGAATATGGCAAATACGCGGGTACTCTGTGGCTGAGGTTTCCCGACGACGAGTTTTCTGCCAGACACGGCGTTTTCCACGCCTTTCAACATCACATCTTGGGAGATAGGAAATATAGAGAATTTCGTCGAACAAAGAGGATCGAGGCTGAAGCGCATATCGTCAATGCATTTGCTAATGATCTTGGCGGTGACCCGGGCATAATGAAAGCCGCAGGTGAGTGGGTTCACAACTATCAGAGGAACTCAAACATGCAAGAATCGTGGGATCGTTTGTATAGAGCACTTGGGTCTACCAGGGAATACTGGGGACTAACGACTCCAAGGCGAAATTTAATACCGTTCTATCTAAAAGATGTGTTCAACAAAATTCAGAAGAGAGCAAATCAATGATTGCCATTCTTTTGTTGCTGACATGCTTTATAGGCGATTGCGGCGATCGGATTGAGAAATTCCACCTGAGGAACCTCTGCAAAACTCAGTTCGACCTGTTGCTCGATTCCGGAGAAAACATCACAGTTAAACGTGACATGCTTCTCCTTGATCCCTCAAAAGATACAATAAGGCTGCCCACAGGGAGGTACAGCGGCGTTGATGTTTCAGAGCTTCTCGATCGGGAAGATAGTCGGGTGATGTTAGTCCTGGTCGATATAGGAGAAGGAGGAGGTGTACCAATGGTGTTGCTCTGCAAAACCTATGGCTTATGGCTCCGTGGGGTTCCAGGTACCAGGGATAGTCGAACAGCATTTAATGTGTTGACCACAGGCCTGAAATCTTTGAATCTCGCGGGCCGTGAAGAGATTTTGATGTTTATAGATTTCTATTTACGGATGATCACGCCATCTTCGCGACCCACATATAGGATCAACTCCATTGAGGATATCTGGGCACATCAAGGGTTTGTTCGTCATGAGGACGTTGAAAGAAATCACATTGAATACTATAATCGCCAAAGTAAGGAGTTGATGGTTGAAAATTCTGCTGTGGTGAAGGATCGACCAGATTGGATCAAAGAGGAAGCGGTTCATTCGGCAAGCAGATTTATCTATCCAGCAAAGGTGAAAATTGAAGATGTAAGGATTACAGTCAATACGCTCGCCTGGGATGCATTTTCTAGAGAGATTCTTGAGTTGACATTTGTCATGGCGCAGGATGGGAGTATTGATTCTGTGAACTCCACTTTAGTGTATTCATTGTTCTCAACTCGGTGAGGAACAAGTCTACGCATGCGCCCGATGGACAACCATGTATTCGATGCAAGCGGCAACATGCAGCAAGGCCTGAAGTATATTGGCCCCAGTTTCAAGTGAGCAGTTTTTGGGTTTAATTTGATTCAATGGTTTGGGTTTCGAGGGCGCGTATGCGACTATGCTCACCAGACTGGAGGACGCTATGGAAGAGAAACACGGACGTTGGACGGCTTCGAAGAAGGCGGAAGTTGTATTGCAGCTTCTTCGTGGGGAATCGATTGATGCAGTAAGCCGCGAGTGTGAAGTCACGGTGGAGACGTTGAACAAGTGGCGGGAGGACTTCATCGCAGCAGGGATCGCCGGATTGAAAGGCAAGACTTTGGAACAGGTTCGGATTGCCGCCCTGGAGAAGAAGATCGGACAACAGGCTATGGAATTGGAGTTGCACGAAAAAAAAGACCAGTTCCTGCGTACGAGAGGCGGACGTTCGTCCAGATGAGACTGCAAGAGAAAGCCTATCCGGTACGGTTGGTCTTGAAAGTCGCCGGCTTGTCGTCGGCGGCGTGGTATACCCAACGTCCGGCGAAGTCCGAACCCCGGCGTCCAGGCCCCAAGCCGTTGATCTCCGATGAAGAGCTGCTGGCCGCTATCCGTGAGGATCTGGCCACAACTCGCTTCCACAGTGAAGGACATAAGAAGGTTCGGGCCCGGCTTCGCCGCAAGGGCATCCGGGCAGGCAGAAAGCGCTATTTGCGCCTGATGAAGGCCCACGGACTACTGGCTCCCGTCCGCCCCAAGTGGAATGGGTCGAGTCGGCCTCACAATGGCACGATTCGCACCGATCATCCGAACCGGATGTGGGGCACGGATGCGAAGCAGTTCTGGACCCGCCGGGAGGGGCAATGCTGGTTCTTCGGGTTGATTGATCATTGTAACGATGAGATCCTCGGTTGGCATGCGTCGGTCATCGGCAATCGGTTTGCAGCTCTGGAGCCCGTTCACCAGGCCGTCAAGACACAGTTTGGCTCGCTCGACAAAGGTGTCGTTCTCGATACGGGCTTATTTCTACGAGCCGATCACGGTAGCCAATATGATTCAGACGACTTCCAGAGCGAGCTCAAGTTCTTGGGACTGGCCTACTCACCGGCCTTCGTGCGGAGTCCCGAATGCAACGGCATCATCGAGCGGTTCAATCGAACGTTGCAGGAACAGGTTTTTGATCTCCATTGCTTCGAAACGATCGAAGAAGCAAGGGTTGCCATCGGCAAGTTCATCGATGACTACAACCGCTTCTGGCTCATCGAGCGTCTCGGCCATCGCTCCCCCTTGGAGTTCAGATCTGAGCAAAAACATTTCTTCTTAAAATGTGCTTGATTAATTGGGGCCTATACATGAAGAGAGACATCGGCTTCATCATTTACGACATCAACAACCAGCCTGTGAGCACATATCGCAAATCCAGCGGACAACTTTTTGCCTCGGCCTAGATCTTTGCTCCATGAGCATGCCGAACGGATAGTAGTCTCTGTAGCTGTCAACCGTTAAACTGTTCAAGAGTTATCCCGGGATGCGCGTGAAGCCGTATTGGGGGAATCATTTCTGGGCCCGGGGATACTTTGTGAGCAGTGTCGGGATTGACGAAGAGACCATCCGCAAGTATGTCAAGTATCAGGAAAAAGAAGAGAAGCAAGAAGAACAGCAACAGGGTCGTTTTCGCTTCTTCTAGAAGCATAAAGCTTTTTCAAAGCCACCGCCTTTGGCGGTGGTAGTTTACTAGACTTACAGAAAGGAAGTCTTATATGAGACTACGGATTGTGACTGCTGCTTTTTGTATATCCTCGTTTATTTGCGTAGCCCAAGATTCGACAGGCGTTGTCATATCAGATACACATGAAAAACGGCTCACGCCAGATGAGATTTCTGAATCCCCAACGGTCGGAGAGCTGACTGCTGCCCTTTCGCGTCATCGCGCGATTGATCCGTTTGTGGTGGTTCTTAAAGTGGCCTCGAAGGGCGACAATGCCGTTCCAGCGCTCAAGCAACTGCTATTCTCGACGCCCTCTGTAGAAGAGCCAAGACCGATTAACCTCCAGGCAGACGTTGTCGACTCAATCGAGGCACCTCCGGCTAGTCCCGACAGGTTGCTGGCTGTGGTTGCTCTGGAGACAATTGGCACACCAATGGCCTTTGCTGCGCTCTTTGAAGCGGCCCTAGATCACCCAGACGAGAGAATTCGTGCTCATGCGATCAATTCGTTATCCACATCTTATCTGTACAAAAGCCAAAAAGGCAATTTTATCCCTGATAAGGGAGTGCTCCACCTACTTCTTCGAAATGCGGACGACAACACTTTTTCGGCGTATTTCGGCAAGAGCACGGGCGACATTGCACGTGAAGGACTGAAAGAATGGGCCGGAATAGACCTCGGAACGCTGACGTTGGGCAGAGGGACGGCAACCGTAGAGACTCGTGAGCAATGGTGGCTTCAAAACCATGACAAGATAGATTGGAGCGACGAATTGAAACGATTTGTGGTCAGAAGATAGCCAAGCTCCCGAGGGGCTCAGCAAAAACCCCGCCAAAGTACGGCGGCAAATCCGGCCAGGATTGGATCAATCAAGTGATGCAGGCTCTGCTATTCCTCCCAGAGCAGAGCGAGAGTGTCTTTGAGGGCGTAGTGTTTCCATACCAGAAGTCAGAAGTAGTTGCGGAGGTCAGATGAAATTCAGGAATCCGTTACATGGCGAGGAGTTGTCACCACTCATGGTGGCCCTCGTTATCATCGGTGCGCCTGTTCTTCAGGCGTTGCCAAGGCTTTTGCCCGTTGTGACGAATACAAAGTCTGCAGAGGCAAGACCCATGCTCGAGTAATCCAAACGCGTTAATGAACCCACAGATTTGAAAACAACCGGCATTCGACACTACTCAAATTGCGGAGGTTGCCATGCGAAGAAGTATGGTTGTTGTCATGTTGATCGTATCTACACTCGGATCAGGTCTGCTGCTCGGCCAAATATCCCAGATGGGCCAGCCCAGAAAGCCGAATATGGAGATCTACCGGATGGATGAGATCGTCAATCAGGGCGATGTCACCTATTCAGGTGATCTTAACCTCTCTTTACCCGTTCTGACAGTCCCGGGTGCAAATGGGCACGATTTTCAAATTACACTCAACTACAACAGCAATATCACCCAACGGCAGACAGCGAGCTGGGTGGGGCTTGGATGGAGTCTGGAGCTCGGCAGCGTGACGAGAAGCGTGCTGGGAAGGCTCGATGAGGGCCCTAACAGCTCGACCACGGGAATTACCGCTGGCGCCAGGGCCTTGAGAGTAGGTTGGCTTTCTGGGTCAAAGACCGGCGACACGGTGCACGATCAGGATCAGCCGGATCACTATAATATCCAGATGGAGGGTCTTTCCGATCATCTGTTGGCATTCCCCACTTCTGCAAGCACAGGGGCTTTCTATCCGGCCCGGTGGAAACCGCTCTGGACAATAACGGGCACTCACGCATCGGGATGGCTCCACACGTTCGTTGCGAGAACCGATGACGGAACAGTCTACACCTTCCAATCACCAGTGAGGGCCCATCTTAACGATGGAGCCATAAATTTTGAATTCAACTACAAATGGCCCCTGAAGACCATCCAACACGCCGACGGCTCCACGACGTCGATCGCATACTCGATCCAAACCTTTATACCCGACGGGTACGGAAGCGCGGTCATTGACCGGAACGATGGGGCAAGCCCTACGGATAACCTCTTTGGAGCAGGACAGGGGGCATGGCCGTTTCCGGATGATCATGCCGTGAAATATCAGCACGCGTTTCCGGATACTCTCTACACCGATACACACTTTGCCGTCTTCAACCACTCCATACCGGCGGAGGTCGGTCCGGCGACTCCTGATCGGGACAGATACGAGAAGACCGAGGGGAGGCGGCGATTGAATGCCATTGTTCTTTACGACAGAGTGACCAACACAGAAGTCCGCAGAGTCGAGTTTGTCTATGCGACACAGAACAATTCTGCTCCGATTTATGACGAGCCCACTGCCACGGTGAATCCGGATTGGGTCCCTGGAGAGAGGCTTGGAAACAATCAATTGACGCTTGTTCAGGTGGTAATCAAGAAAGGTGAGCTTTCAATGCCACCCTATGTCTTCACGTATTGGAAGAATCCTCTGTTCAACTGGATCACGCTCACCAATCGGGGAAATACTGATCAGTCGTTCAAGGGATATTACGTATCTTCCGGTCTCGGAAACGCTTTTCGCCTGAAATCGCTCACGCTGCCGAGCGGAGGAACTGTTACTTACACCTACGAGAACCTGAATGCGCAAGGCTATTACAATGGATTCGTTGTGCGGTGGGATGCTGAGGGGAACGCGCCGCCAACTGCCGAACCGTGGAGCTTCAAGGCCCAGCCGAGATCCCGATTGTTGTCCAAAACCGTGATTGATCAGATGGGGGTAGCACAAACGTGGACCTTCTCATACGGCCCCGCGGTGTACGATCCCCCGTCAAGACCGATTGGCATGCAGTACGTCCAGAGGACCTTCAGAGGCCCGGACGGAACATATCCGGAGAAATACTACAAATCCTTCGGTGGATGCATCATTGGACATCGGTCGGTGAAAGTCACAAACCCTGACGGCTCATGGAAAGAGACCTTCTATACATCGAGTTACAAGGGCACAGGCTACGATGTGAAGGAATATCAGGGAGACTCGTTCCTGCAAACCGGTCTGCCACCCTATGGCACAATCATTAACACAGCCTGCAGTGGAAAGCGCGGTCTCGTCTGGAAAGTCAAAACGCCAACTGACTCAGTGATTTACAACTATGCCTATGAGACAAAGCAGACACAGGCGAGCAGAATAGAATACTTCTATATGAATACAGCCGGTATCTATGACTACCGGCACAACGAGAGTGCGATCTGGCCGAAGTTGACGAGCATGACGACGTACCGGGAGGGCCTGACGATGACCACGAGTTATTGGTACAATACTGATGGACTCGTGTACTTGCAGACGGAGATTGCTCCTGGCGGGAAATCGCGAACGACACAATTCGAGTACGCTTACACACAATTTGCGGGCATGGCAAGCATTGGGATGTACTCCCAGCTTTATTCCAGGACCCTCACGGATGAAGCCGGTTTTCTTTCAAAGACCCGAACCAACTGGGCACAGTTCAATGGTAAGTGGCTTCCATCCCAGGAGTATGTGGGGAGCACGGCTCCCAATCTTGTCATGACCTACAACAGTTACGACCCTGCCGGCCGGCCCTATTCAACAACGGACGGGAACGGCAACGTTACGACGTATTTCTACGGGACGAATGCCGCCCAATTTACGAACACGGGACTCAAATCGTCTCAGCTAACGGGAGTGGAACGGATCGTGAACGGCCAGACACTCCGGACTTCGTACATGTACGACAACGGAGCCCGAATCATTCAGCAGAAAGGGGAAAACAACGAAACCACGGACTTCCAGTATGACGATCTTGGTAGACTGACAGGTCTCATAGGGCCGAATGCGCAACAAATCGCCACGTTTTCGTACAGCTTCTTTGGCTGGAACGGAAGCACATTCATTCCGAATAGCATCACATCCACGCTGTATCGTTCGGCCACAGAATCCGTTGTCTCAAGGTCCTATTTTGACGGTATCGGGTATTCGCGCCAGCAGCAAACCAACTTTGGATCCAATGACATCGTCACTGCCGTCACGTATGACAACATGAGAAGGCAGGAGAGGGCGTACAAGACCTACGAGAAGCTTCTCTCCCAACCGCACACGTTTGATCCTGCATTTCATCAGAATGCAGTAGACTATTACGCTGCTGTTGCTGATGTGACTCCCTATACCTTTCAGGAGTACTACACGGATGGTACAAATCGGTTACGCCATTCCCATGCTCCCGGAAGCACGTTTCAGGGCGAGGGAGGGAACCGGTACCTGAAGTATTTCTATTCGACAAATGCTCAAAACGAGGTCAAAAAGTACGAATCTGCAAACACTCTCTTCAAAACGACCGTCACCGATGAAAACGGCACAAAGACGAGGACTTTCACTGACGGATTCGGTTATGAGGTTGCTTCCATTGTGGATTCTGTCGGGCTGAAGCTTACAACCATCAAGAAGGTAGACGGGCTCGGTCGAGTGAAGCAGGTTTTTACTCCGAAGGCGATCGCTTCGCCCGATAATCCCCGCTCGGACAGTAGAACATACTATTACCCGGCCACAACCGGGCCAGGTTTCACATTCACAGGTCTCGTTCCGTCTTTCGGAAGATCTGTCAAGGTCACCTTGAGGAATCCTGCTGGTGGTCCCGAGCCCATTCAGGGAGCTCCTCAAGGACAGTCATCCAGCCAGGATGCTGACGGCGGGGTGATCATCATGGCTCCACCGAATGGAATCACCGTCACTTGGGAGTTGCAACAGTATGTGAACGGG
>Ga0232064_100405_pt1 | contig 9693 bp, 9 predicted proteins | sample LAC_MetaT_8_FD_169130 | JGI IMG/M metagenome (GOLD analysis project Ga0232064, IMG submission 169130) | Metatranscriptome of anaerobic ammonium oxidizing microbial communities from anammox membrane bioreactor (MBR) in UC Berkley... | ecosystem: Engineered > Bioreactor > Anaerobic > Unclassified ... | reverse complement strand
GCTATTTGCGCGCTGTTTCATCGGAGTATCATGTTCATAAAACAAAAACTTTTTTATAGCGCCGTTATCGCGTTCGTTATTTTGGGCAGCGTCGCGCTCGGTTGGACGCGCGCGTTCGCCGCGCCGTACGCGCGCGATTGCAGCGGCGGCAACGCGGCGCTTTTGGCTCCGCAAAGCGGCGCGACCGTCACGGGCATTGTGCAAATTGAAGGCACCGCGTCGCTCGGCGCCGAGTTTCAATATTACAAACTCGAAGTTGCGCCCGTCGGCACCGAAGCATGGGGCAGTCTGGTCGGCGAAGCGCGCGAACAAATTGTCAATGGTCAATTGGGCGTGTGGGATAGCGCGGGCGTGGCGGATGGAGCATACACCATTCGTCTGCGCGTCGTGGACCCGACGGGTAACTATTGTGAAGCCACCGTGACAAATATCAACGTCCAAAATTCATTGCCGACGGCTGTGCCGACGCCTGAATTTACTATCACGCCGACCGAAGCGCCACCGATTCAAAACGCGGTGCCGACGCCGGTCCCGACGACTGCGGCGCAAGGTACGCCGACGGCGGGCCCCAGTCCGACGGCGATTCGACCGAGCATTACGCGGACGCCGGCGCCGGTGGGCGCGACGTTGGGCGGCATCGAAGTCGAGCCCTTTGTGGATGCCATTACCGCGTTCTTGACCGGCTTGGGCCGCATTTTTGTTTTTGGCATGTTCACGATGGGCGCAATTTTTATTCTGATCGGCGTCATCTTTTTTGTGCGCCGCGTATTATAAGCCGCCATGCCCGACATCAATAGCATCATTAACGGTTTTCTGTCCGGCATGCCCGATTTGGGCGATGCCTTTGTGCGCGGCGCGCAGTTTGCGTTGGGCGCGTTTGTTTTGGTTGGAATGTTGTATGTGCTGCGCCGCTACTTGTAAATGCCTATCTCTACCAAATGGCTCGCGCGTCGTTTGGGCCGCGGCGACGCGGTTTTGGATGCGCTGGCGCCAATGAAACTCATCGCGGGCCTCGGTAACCCCGGAATTAAATACGCGCGCAATCGGCATAACGTCGGTTTTATGACGTTGGATCACCTCGCGCGCGCGGAACACAAACGCTTTGAACGGCAGCGCTTTAACGCGCAATTGCTGGAAGTGAATCTGGCGGATGAACGCGTGCTGCTGGTAAAACCGCAAACGTACATGAATTTGAGCGGCAGCGCGGTGGGGAAACTCGCCGCGTTTTATCGTCTCGCGCGCGCGGATGTGCTGATTGTGTACGACGATTTGGATTTGCCGTTGGGCAAAATTCGTCTGCGCGCGCATGGCAGCAGCGGCGGCCATCACGGCATGGAATCGGTAATCAAACATTTGGGCGGCAGCGATATTCCGCGCCTTCGCATCGGCATCGGACGCCCCGACCCAAATCAAGATATTGGGCATGTGCTGGGCAATTTTCACGACGACGAAATGAGCGCGTTGGACGACGTTTTGGCGCGCGCAGTGAACGCGCTGCGCGTGTGGGCGCGTGAAGGCATAGTCAAAGCGATGAATGAGTTTAACGCCGCATGAATCTCTCTGGCTTGTTGGCTCTTGTTCATGCGACGCCTGAATTTCAAGCGCTGTTGACGCGTCTCGACGCCGCGCCGGTTGTAACCGAAGCGCTCGAGACGCTGGATGCCGCGCGCCCCTACGCGCTTGCCGCGCTGCAACAATTTTGGGCTAACGCGGTTGCGCCCGCGCGACCGCTGGTGGTCGTCACCGCGCGCACCGAACGCGCGAAACAATTGTGGATGGATTTGACGGCGTGGAGCGCGGCGCCCGAACACATTTATTTTTTTGCCGAACCCGACCCGTTGTTGTACGAACGCATGTCGTGGAGCGTCGAGACCATAACGCTGCGCCTCGCCGCGCTGGCGGCATTGTCCGCGCCGCCCGCCGCCGCTGCGCCGCTCATCGTGACGACTATGCGCGCGTTGATGCTTCGCACCGCGTCGCGCGCGGAATTTCAACAGCAAGTATTTGCGCTCGCGCGCGGCGAAAGCGTTTCGCTGACCAAACTCTTGCGCGCGTGGAGTGAATTGGGGTACGAAGCGGCGGCGGTGGTGGATGCGCCCGGTTTGTTTTCGCGGCGCGGCGGCATTGTGGATTTGTGGCTGCCCTCGCGCGCCAATCCCGTTCGCATCGAATTTGTCGGCGATGAAATCGAAACCTTGCGCGAATTTGACCCGACGACGCAGCGCTCGGGGCGCGTGATTGATTCGCTGCTCATTACGCCGGCGAGCGAAGCCGGAATCGAGCGCGCGCCGCAAGCCGCCGTCGCTGCCGCGCAGTTGGATTTTTCCAATCTACATCCCGTCGCCGCCAATACGTTCCGCCAAGATTTGGACGCGTTGGCGCGCCCACAGCGTTTTCGCGGCATCGAATTTTATTTGCCCTATTTCGGCGAGACGGCATCGCTGCTGGATTATTTGCCCGACAATGCTTTGCTGGTGGCGGACGATTGGCAAGAGCTCCAAGCTATGACGGAGCAGTTCGAGCAGCAAGCGGAACAGGTGCGCGCGGATTTGGAAGGTCGCGGCGAATTGCCGCGCGGTTTTGCAAAACCTTATTTTACGTGGCAAGAATTGCGCGACAAGGCGCTGCGTTTGCCGCGTTTGTTGTTTGATTATCGCGGCGTGGCGGAAGCGGCGGCGCTGCCTTTTGCGCCCGGCGAACGTTTTGGCGGCCAGGTGAAACGCGTGGTGGACGAAATGATGCGCGCGCGCGAACAGGGCGCGCGCGTGATTGCCGTGACGCGCCAAGCCGAACGTCTGGCGGATTTATTGCGCGAGCGCGATTTTTTTGTCAAGCCGAAAACTGAAATCACGCACACGCCCGACGCGGGGCATATTGTTTTGGCGCAAGGCGCGTTGACGGAAGGATTCACGCTGCGGACCGCGCCGCGTTCCGACGCCGACCCCGCCCCGCCCGCCGCCGCGTTGGTTTTGCTCACCGATGCCGAAATTTTTGGTTGGGCGCGCCCCAAGCCGCGCCGACTCACCGCGCAGCCCGCCGCCGCCCAAGCGCCCGAAGCGTTTTTCGCGGATTTATCCAAAGGCGATTACGTCGTTCATATTGACCACGGCATCGGCATTTTTCGCGGTTTAGAAAAATTAGAGTTGGGCGGACCCGACACGGAATATCTGCGGATTGAATACGCGCACGAAGATAAATTGTACGTGCCGGTGCATCAACTCGACCGCTTGAGCCGTTACGTCGCGCCCGGCGGTCACAAGCCGACGCTGCATCGGCTCGGCACGGCGGAATGGGCGCACGTCAAAGAGCGCACGAAAAAAGCCGTCGCCGAAATCGCGCAAGAGTTATTGGAATTGTACGCGACGCGCGAAATTGTGACGGGTTATGCGTACTCGCAAGATACGCAATGGCAATCCGAATTGGAGGCGTCTTTTCCGTATGTCGAGACGCCCGACCAATTGATGGTGATTGACGCGGTGAAACGCAACATGCAGCAAAAGCGACCGATGGATCGCTTGGTCGTCGGCGATGTGGGTTATGGCAAAACCGAAGTCGCGCTGCGCGCGGCGTTCAAGGCGGTGATGGATGGCAAACAAGTTGCGATTCTGGTGCCGACGACTGTTTTGGCGCAGCAGCATTTCAATACATTCCGCGAACGGCTCGCGCCCTTTCCCGTGACGGTTGAAATGTTATCGCGTTTTCGCTCCGATAAAGAACAGGACGAGATTATCAAAAAGATGGCGGACGGAACGATTGATATTGTCATCGGAACGCATCGTCTGTTGTCGCGCGACGTCGCGTTCAAAGATTTGGGTTTGATGATTGTGGACGAAGAGCAGCGTTTCGGCGTGCAGCACAAAGAGCGTTTGAAACAATTGCGCGCGCACGTGGACGTTTTAACTTTGACCGCGACGCCGATTCCGCGCACTTTATATCTTTCGCTTGCGGGCGCGCGCGACATGTCCACCATTGATACGCCGCCGGCGGAACGGTTGCCGATTCGCACGTACGTTGCCGCGTACGACGAAGGTTTGGTGCGCGACGCGATTTTGCGCGAATTGGACCGCGGGGGCCAAGTATTTTTTGTTCACAATCGCGTGCGCGGCATCGGCATTATCGCCGACCAATTGCGAAAACTGATTCCCGAAGCGCGCATCGGCATCGGTCACGGCCAGATGCCCGAAGACCAACTCGAAAGCGTGATGAGCGAATTCGCGGCGGGCAAGTATGATGTGTTGGTTTGCACGACGATTATCGAAAGCGGGATTGATATTCCGAACGCCAACACCATCATCGTCAACAACGCGGACAAATTTGGTTTGGCGCAACTGTATCAATTGCGCGGCCGCGTCGGGCGCAGCGCCGCGCGCGCGTTCGCTTATTTTCTGCACGACAAGCGCGCGAATCTTTCCGACGACGCGCGGATGCGTTTGCAATCGATCGCCGAAGCGACGGAATTGGGCGCGGGGTTTCAGTTGGCGCTGCGCGATTTGGAAATTCGCGGCGCAGGCGAAATTCTCGGCGCGCGTCAATCGGGTCACATTGCGGCGGTCGGTTTGGATTTGTACGCGCGTTTGCTCGCCGGCGCGATTCAGGACGCGCGCGCGAAATTGGAAGCGGAACACGGTAACGGTTCGCGGCAGCGCAATGCGGCGGTGAATCCCGCGCAGCGCATCTTGCACGCGCCGACGATTGATTTGCCCATTGTCTCGCAGATTCCCGAAGCGTATGTGGCGGATGCGGCGCTGCGTTTGCGTTTGTATCGGCGTTTGGCGGACGTGAATGACGAGAAACAAATTCAAGAGCTAGAGCGTGAATTTCGAGAACGTTTTGGCGAACCGCCGGAAGAGACGCGGAATTTATTTTACGTTTTGCGTTTGAAATTGGCGGCGACGCGCGCGCAGGCGGCAATGCTGACGCTGGACGACGGGCGCATCCTGGCGCGTTTTCGCGGCGAGGACGCGGCGCGGGCGGAACGGTTGAACAAGAAATGGGGGCGGCGGGTGCGCGCCACGCGCGAACGCATGTGGCTAGCGGGTCCCGACGAAAATCCGCAATGGCGCGAACAATTGCTCCAGCTCCTCGATTTTTGCGCCGTTGACGCTTTGACGGAAACTTGACGCGTGGACGCGTTTTGATTTGGCTCTGCGCGGCGGCGCGCCATTTTTTTGACGATTCGGAATGGCTATGTTATATTTGCAAACCGCAATACAAATTGCGACCATTCTGAGGAGGCAAGCACATAACAGACCGTCTGCGAGTCAATGAACAAATCCGCGCGCGTGAAGTGCGCGTGATTGATGATGCTTCGGGTAAGCAAATTGGCATTTTACCGCCGCGCGAGGCGATTGCGATGGCGCGCGAGCGCAATCTTGACTTGGTCGAAGTCGCCGCCAACGCCAATCCGCCGGTGTGCCGTATTATGGATTACGGCAAGTTTCAATACGAGCGCACCAAAAAAGAACGCGAAGCCAAAAAAGCCCAAAAAGTTATCGAGGTCAAAGAAGTCCGCATTCGGCCCAAAACCGCCATGTATCATGTCGGTTTCAAATTGAACCGCGTGCGCGATTGGCTGAAAAGGGGCAACAAGGTCAAAATCCGTATTCTGTTCCGCGCGCGCGAAATTACGCACTCGCAACTGGGACGGGAAACGCTGGCGGAAATTGCCGGCGACCTGGCGGATATTGCAACGGTCGAACAGGCGCCGTTGATGGACGGCAAAAGTCTGGTTATGTTGTTGGGCCCGGGCCCACACAAGGGCGGCGCGGAAGCGGCGCGCCGCGCGGTCAGTAATGCCCGTATTCGTCCGCCGACCGAGGAACAGCGCGCGGCGATGCCCGCGTCCACCAGCGTCGAGGATGAAACAGAAACGGTTGAAACCGCATCGGAATCGGTCGCATAGCAAGGTAGGGGCTGTGAAAATGAAACACGCCTCCCGCGAGGCGTGTTTTTGTGTGTCACGCGCAAACGCGTTCGCACCGGCGACCTTCCCTCGCTCACAGCCAAATCTCAAGTGGAAGGAGCAAGATGCCTAAACTCAAAACGCACAAAGCCACGGCGAAACGTTTCAAACGCACCGGGACTGGCAAATTGATGCGCCAAAATATGCCGAAAGGTCACTTGCGGCGGCGTCATGCCAAGCGCAACAATCGCAAACTGGATCGTTACGTCGAAGTGGAACTGCACGAGCAGAAAAAGAAAATCAATCAACTCGCGCCGTATATCTAAAAATGAGGTTCGCGCGCGCGACGACGCGCTGTCTGGCGTTGATGCCGCGCGCCTCATTATTTTTCCGTCGGGTGGCTCGAGGATGCCTTCCTGACTGACAAGGAGAATCTAAAATGCCTCGCGTAAAACGTGGCGTCCCCGCGCGGGCGCGCCATAAAAAAGTACTGAAACAAACAAAGGGCCAAGTCGGTTCGCGTCATTTACTGTATCGTCGCGCGCACGAAGCGCTGACTCATTCGCTCTTTTATCATGACCGCGACCGCCATGACCGCAAAGGCGAATTCCGCCGCTTGTGGATTGCGCGCATCAACGCCGCCGCGCGCGAAGAAGGCGCCACCTACAATCAACTCATGCACGGGTTGAAGCTCGCGGGCGTCGAGGTGGATCGCAAGATGCTGGCAGACCTCGCGGTGCGCGATGCCGCCGCGTTCAAAACGCTGGTGGAAGTATCCAATCAAGCGCGCGCCGAAGCGAAACCGATAGCGTAAAATTTTGGGGCAGGGGCTAAACCTGCTCCAAATTTTTTTTGCGTATGCTCACCAGTCCTGCCAACGAAAAAATTAAACGCGCGCGCGCGCTCGCGCAAAAAAAAGGACGCGATGCGGCAGGGCAATTTTTGCTGGAAGGCGCGCGTTTGATTCACGAAGCGCTCCGCGCGGGGCAGACGCCTGTCCTGGCGTTTTACGAACGCTCTGCGTTTGACGCCGATGCGCGCGTGCGCGCGCTCGTCGTCGCGTTGCAAAAACAGACGCGCGAAATTTACGCGGTGAACGCCAGCGTGATGCGCGCGTTGGCGGACACGGAAACGCCGCAAGGCATCGCCGCCGTGTTTCCGCTGCCCGCGCTCCGTTTGCCCGACGCGCCGCGATTGACGCTTGTGCTGGACCGCATCCGCGACCCCGGCAATCTCGGCACAATCCTGCGGACGGCATGGGCGGCGCACGTCAACCGCGTGTTGCTCGCGCCCGAAACGGCGGACGCGTTCAACCCCAAAGTGGTACGCGCGGGGATGGGCGCGCATTTTCATTTGCCGATGGCTGTCGCGTCGTGGAGCGAAATTGCCGCGCGACTGCAAACGCTCCCGCGTGTTTATCTTTCCGACGCACGCGGCGACTTGACGTACACGCGCGCAGACTGGACGCCGCCGCTCGCGTTGATTGTGTCCAATGAAGCGGAGGGCGCTAGCGCCGCCGCGCGTCAACTCGCCACCGCGTCGTTGGCGATTCCGATGCCCGGCACGGCGGAATCGCTGAACGCCGCCGTCGCCGCCGGCATCTTGCTCTTTGAATTTCTCCGCGCCGCTTGAAACCTGCCCCACGCTTTGCTATAATCGGTTCCAATGTCTTTATTCCCCGAACCGCTCAAAGCGTATCGCGTTTATGTTTTAATGTTTGTTTTGAACCTCGCGGTTGTGGCGGGCGTGATTTATCTCTTGCGCCGCGAACCCGCGCGCCCGGTTGTGGTGACGATGCCGCCGACACGCGCGGCGCGCGCCGAAACCTCTGCCGCGCGCATCAGCGTTACAGTCAGCGGCGCGGTGAATGAGCCCGGCGCGGTGCAGCTCGCGCGCGGCGCGCTCTTGGCAGAAGCGTTACAGCGCGCCGGCGTAAAACCCGAAGCCGATTTGAGCAAGCTCGATTTGACGCGTCCGCTCGAGGACGGCGATAAAATTGCCGTGCCGACAAAAAGCGTGAGCGAATCCGTCACTCAAAATGTGACTGCCTTGCCGACCGCCGCGCGGGTTTCGACGGTGAGCGTCATGCCGCCCGCAGAAACGCCGCGCGCCCAACTCAATCTCAATACCGCGACGCTGGCGGAATTGGACGCGCTGCCGGGCGTGGGCGAAACGTTGGCGCAGCGCATTTTGGATTATCGCCAGCAAAATGGCGCTTTTAAAACCATTGAGGACCTCAAAAACGTCAAAGGTATCGGCGATAAATTATTTGACGACCTCAAGGAACTGGTCACGGTCCAATGAAGCAAAATCCGTTTTCGATGCGCGCGCTCGCCGCGCGGTTCCGTTCCCCGTCGGCGTGGATCAATCTCTTGCTGATTTTTGTGCCGATTGCGATTTTGGTCGAGCTCGCGCATGGCAATCCGACAGTTTTGTTTATCACATCGGCATTGGGGATTATTCCGCTCGCCGGTCTATTGGGCGAAGCGACGGACGCGCTCTCGGTCAGAGCGGGCGACAAAATTGGCGGGCTGTTGAACGCGACGCTGGGCAACGCGGCGGAATTGATTATTACGATTGTGGCGCTGCAAGCGGGTTTGCTCGATGTAGTCAAGGCGTCCATCACCGGTTCGATTCTCGGCAATCTGCTTTTGGTTTTGGGTTTGTCCTTGCTCGCGGGCGGTTTGAAAAATGGGTCGCAGTTTTTTGACCGCCGCGGCATCTCGGTCATGATGACGACCATGACGATTGCGATTATCGGTTTGGTCATTCCGACTATGTTCAGTTCCGCCATCGAGACGGTGAATCACGACGCGGTGGAATATCTTTCGATTGGCGTAGCCATCGCGTTGATGGCGAGTTACATCCTGAGTTTATTTTTCACCTTGCGCGGCGGGACGCACGAAAAAGTCGCCGACCAAGCCAAGACAGAGCTCGTCACGCACGAACACGGTTTGCTGGGCGATATGCGAATCGCGTTGGCGGTGTTGGCGGGCGCGGTGGTCTTGATTGCGCTCCTCTCTGAAATTCTGGTCGGCGCGGTCGAGCCGCTGGTCGAGGCGCAAGGCCTTTCGGAATTATTTATCGGCGTGATTGTGGTGCCCATCATTGGCAACGCGGCGGAGCATCTTGTCGCGGTGGAAATGGCAATCAAGAATCGGATGGAATTGTCCATCGGGATTGCCGTTGGCTCGAGTTTGCAAATCGCGTTATTTGTCGCGCCCGTTCTGGTTTTTATCGCGTTATTGTTCGGACAGCAATTGACGCTGGTATTCAATCAATTTGAAATCGCGGCGTTGGTTGCGGCGGTGTTGATTACGGCGTTAATTGCGCTCGACGGCGAATCGAATTGGTTGGAAGGCGCGCAGCTGCTGATTGTGTATGTCATTCTTGCCATCGCCTTTTTCTTTTTGCCCAATATCACCGAAGGCGTACACGCGCTGCTGCTGCGTTAAACGTCTCTATGGCAATCGCGAACCAGTGCGCCGCCCGCAGATTAAAATTTCTGCCGCCGCTAGATTTGACATGCCAAGCAAATGGATTTATAACACTCGCGCAAACAGCCCTTCGCGGGCTGTTTTTTTGTGCCGCTAAAATTAGAAAAAAAGGAGGTGAAGCATGTCGAACATAACCTTTCCCTCGCGCGAAGCGATGCGCCATCTGCGCGTCCCGTTCACGCGCGCGGACGCCGTACTCATTCTTGGCTTTTTAGCGCTGCTCGTCATCGTGACGTATGTGGGCGCGGGTTTGTTTGTGCCTTTTGTCCCCAACATCGCCGAGCCGCCGCCCAT
>Ga0232064_100386_pt1 | contig 10008 bp, 5 predicted proteins | sample LAC_MetaT_8_FD_169130 | JGI IMG/M metagenome (GOLD analysis project Ga0232064, IMG submission 169130) | Metatranscriptome of anaerobic ammonium oxidizing microbial communities from anammox membrane bioreactor (MBR) in UC Berkley... | ecosystem: Engineered > Bioreactor > Anaerobic > Unclassified ... | reverse complement strand
GTTTCATTTTGTCTCTATTGCACCGCGAACTCGGCGCCCGCGCTCCGCCCGAATATATCCGGTTCGTACATTTGCGATGCGTCATTCGATTGCTATTAACGTTGTTTCAATAAGCGTTCATACTCATCATGCGGTCCAATCCAGAACCATATCATTGTATCGTTCTCCATCAAGCCCACAGCGCGATAGTTGTCGCTTGTGCGCGCGGAATAAATCGGTTCTGACGCGCTGACCCGTTTGAATCGCAAGCCCGGAGAGAATGGATTGTTGCGCCAAATCTGATACATTTTGCGCGCGCGCTGCTGTTCATGGTACGGCAGGCGGGCATAAGATTTCCAAAAATTTGATGTCGCTCTCGATTTCATTTCGGCGCAAGGCGTCCATCGGCGGTGATGTCAATTTCGGCCGCGCGCCCCGCGTAATATTCTGCGCGCGCTTCACGCGCCATTTCCAGCAAAAGCTCTTGAGAATCGGCGCGTACGAGCAATTCGTCCCACATTTTATCGCCCGCCGATTCGGTAAGGGGTTCTATTTCACGCGCCCGAATCGCCAACGCTTGCAAGTAGCGCGCGAAATCTACGAGTTCGGATATGCGCTCTGGCGGCAAGGTGCGAACAATGTTGATGAGCGTCTGTTCTAGTGGCTGCGCCTGATTTTCCATATACACTCCAATCCACCTTTGTCAGACAATGAACGATTCTGATTTTACATCAATCGCGGCAAATGAAAAAACCTCGCAGGGTTCAAACCCTGCGAGGTTTCATTTTGTCTCTATTGCACCGCGAACTCGGCGCCCGCGCTCCGCCCGAATATATCCGGTTCGTACATTTGCGTCGCCGTCGTGGGTAACACGGTAAAGTCGCCACTGACGCTCGCGCGCATCAGATACGTATATTCGTACGTGCCTTGCGCGAGATAGTTGGCAAACAACGCGACTTTGGTATCGCGCAGTTCTGTGTTGGACCAGTAATACCAGTACGGATGATAGTACTCGCTGCACGCGGCGCAAGCGCCGAGGTCTTGGTCCAATTCGGGCGCGGCGGCGGCGGCGGACGTGGTTTTGAGCGAAGTGTCCACCGCTTCAAACCCGGACGGCAGCGGGTCCTCGACCAAGAGATAATGCAAGTTGATGGGCGCGATGAGCGTGATTTTTACTTGGACGTAATCGCCGACGTTCGCCGATGTGATTTGCGTTGCGGTCGGTTGCAACGTCGCCTGGTCCACTTGGAAATATTGACGCATCACCATGACGCCGCGGTCCAACGCTTGAATTTGGTTCACGGGCAAATAGTAATTTAGGAACGCGCTGTAATAGAGATTGCCCGGGCCCTCGCTCTTGGTCAGCAGCAATTCGTTCGCCGCGTCCAAAAGCAAATCTTTGATTGCCACGTCAAAGTTTTGGTTGGCGGTGAGATTCTCCGGCGTGACTTGATCCTGTCCGAGCGTTTTGCCGTTGACGGCGACCGCATACGTGTAATGGGCGTCGAGTTCGCCGCTTTGCTTCATGTATTCGGTCAAGCCGAGCAGCGCCCACGCGGTTTCCTGCGTCGTTTCCCAATGCCCTTGCGCGCGCATGGTCATTAACCAGCGCACGACGTTTTTCAACAACGCGTTTTGCGGGTCCACGCGCGCAATGCCGTACAACACAATGGCGGTCGTGCGCGTGTCCGTATTCATCATGAACCAATCGGGTTGTTTTTCCTCCCAATGCGTACCCGTCGCGCTCGGCAGCGCGTTCGCGGTCAAAGCTTGCAGTAAGGTTTGCGCTTGCGCGACGTTGCCATTTTTGCGCAGCGTCATCATCAAAAAGGACTGGGCGAAATTGTCCAGTTGCGCGCGGCGTTCATATAACGCCGTGGCGTGCGAAGCGTATTCATTCGTTTCGGATGTTTCATTCAACGCATACACCACGAACGCGCGTTGATTGTAGCGGTACGGTTCGTTTGCATCGTTCGGCTGTTCGAGATATTGAGCGAGATAATCGCGGCCGCGTTGAATCACGTACTCGTCCACCGCGAAACCCGCTTTGTTCGCCGCATCCAAACCGAGTACGGCGTATGCCGTCGTGTGCGGAAAACTATCATCCGTCGCCCACAAACCCCACCCGCCGTCGCCGTGCTGTAATTGATACAGGCGTTGAATCTGTTGGCTGATATTCACGGTCAATTGTTTTTCGAGCGCCGCATCCTTTACGCCAAAATCTTGGAGCGCCTGATACGTGACGACATTCGGATAAAATTTCGAGACGACCTGTTCCGCGCACTCGTACGGATACGCTTTGAGAAATTCCAACGAATCGAGCGATGCCGCCGCGAGCGAAGGGCTGGTTGTAATGCGCAAACCGCCGACGCTCGTATCCGCGTTGGCTGGAACTTTGATTTGTTCCGCAACCTTTGCATCCACCGTTCCCGATGTGCCGACGACTTCGGGCGACGACGGACGCACGATGGGCAGCGTCGCTTCGAGCGCGTCGGAATAGCCGCCGCCGTTCGCGCTGAACTGTACTAGCGCCGCGCGCGCGTCTTGATTCACCGTCGTTTGCCATGACGCTTTGGCTTTGTCGTTGGCAGGAATGGTGAGCGGCTGCGTCGCATTGCCAGCCAAAGTGAGACCGGTGGCTTGCAATTTCACGTCAACGGTTACTGCGTTCGCGGTGTTGTTGTTGACCACCGCTTCAAGCAACACTTGGTCGCCCGGCACAAAGAAACGCGGCACGACCGGACGCACGAGCAAAGGTTTCGTTTCGAGAATTTCAAGCTTGCCCGTGCCGACTTGGGTTTCTTTGGTGACGCCTTTGGCGGTGAGATTCCACGTCGTCAAATTGTCGGGCAGTTTGACGCTGACCGTCGCCTTGCCGTTCGCGTCGGTCACAACCTCCGCTTGCCAAAAGGCGGTGTCTTGGAAATTGCGGCGCACGGGCGAACCTTCTTCGGGCGCGCCGCCGCCGCCGCCGCCTTTGGCTTCGGCTTGGACGTTTTGATTGATGCGTTCGATGGAACGCGTCCAGGACGCCGAAGTTTGTACGCCAATGCCGCGCGCGCCCCAGAACGCTTCTTGTAGCGGCGTCGAACGGTCATCCGCCAAGGCAAGCACAGCTTTATCCACGAGCGCGACGGAAAATTCCGTTTGCGCGGGCTTGCCGTTCGCGTCTTGCGCTTGGATGGTAAAGGTCGCCCGGTCGCCGGGTTGATATTCCGCCAAACCTTTCGCGTTCAATTTGCCGTCGGGCGTCACCTTGACAGAGAGAATTTTATCGGCGGGATTGACGTTGAGCGTGGCGTAACCGAGTTTGAATTGCGGCGTCGGCGAATCGGTTGTGCGCCCTTTGACCAGCATGACGGAAACGTACGCCGTCGGCACGTATTCGGGTTTGATAGGAATTTCCAGCGTTTCGCTATTGCCGATTTCGCCCAAGGATTCGACGCGCAGAATGCCGCCGCGTTCAATCGTCATTAACGCCTGTCCGCCCTTGAACGGCGCGGGCACCAAAACTTTAGCCGTATCGCCGACGTTGTATTCTTTTTTGTCCGCGACGAGTTCAAGGCGGTCGTTGTTTTCGATGCGCCAATTCACAAAGTCGGCGGACGGTACCCATTGGTACGTCGCGCTGCGAATGAGATTGCCTTGCGCGTCCGTGCCTTCCGCCGCGATTTTGTACACGCCGCCCAGCGTTGGCGTGTAATATGCGGTGGCGGCGCCGCGCGCGTCGGTGGTCAGGGTAGCGCTGATAACGAGCGTATCGGTGTAGGAACTCTTCCAATAAAAATTGCCGTCGGAATCTTTTTCGCGCACGCTGAACCAAGTATGTTCATACACGGAAACGGTTACGGGCTGGCGCGGGTACGGGTCGCCTTGCGGATTGACCGTAAGCACATCTACGGCCTGTTTTTGATTGACCGCGCCGAGATAGCTCTGCGGTTTCAGTCCGATGTAAAATTGACCTTTATGCACCGGCACGACCGCGCGCGCGGACACGGCGGAATTGTTAATGTCCGTAATTTCGACGTCCAGCGTGAAATTTTGCGAGAGCGGAAAATCTTGGATGTCCGCCGGAACCGTGAACGCGAATTTACCTTGCTTGTCGGTGATGCCTTTGCCCTCGCTCACGACGCCGCCGCTGCGCGTGCGGTTCGCGGTCAAATCGTAATCGGTGAAATCCCACCAACCTTTGACCTTGTCGGTGGTGAAAAATAAATCGTCGGTCAACAGACGCCACTGCACTTTGGCGTTCGACACCGCGCCGCCGAAATAGTACGTGCTGGCGGTATCCACGCGAATGGTTTCGCCGTTGATGTACGCATCCTTGTCGGTTTCGACCGCGACTTCGAATTCGGGTTTTTTGTATTCGGCGACTTGAAAATCCACGCTGTGATAGAAATGGCGACTATCGGCGCCGAATTCCAAAATGACGCTATAGTAACCGAGCGCGGCGCCATCAGCCAATTTGATTTCGCCGTTAAAGGTTCCGAACGCGCTGAGCGGCAAATTCTGCGCGAGAATCTCGCGCCCGTTGCTGTCCATCACTTTGATTGGCACATTTTTCATTTGCGTCGGCAAACTGTATTGCGCGTCATTGTCGCGGCGCAAGATACCTTTGAAAAAGACGGTTTGGCCGGGACGATAAATCGCGCGGTCGGTGTACAGGTTCGCGTAATATTCTTGCGCGCTGTACTGGGTGTTCAAATTGAAATCAAAAGTTTGAATGCCGTCGTTCCAATCCGAACCGACCGCCGCCCGCACCAAGCCGTCTTGTTCGCTCACCGCGTAAAGCGTTTGATAATATTCTTGCTGCGGGAACGTACCGCGAAATATGCCGTCCTTGTCGGTCTTGCCCGTCGCCGCCGCTTTGCCGTCCGCAGTGTAAAGCGTAATGGGTAACTCGGCGGCTGGTTTGCCCGTCTCTAGATTCGTCGCCCAAACCAGCGCTTGATTTTCATTACGCTTGAGCGCGAGATTATAGGGCGTGACGATGAGAATGTGCCGCGAACGGCTTGCGGGCGCTACATCCGCCGCAGTGCGCGCTTCCAAATAATACGCGCCCGGTTGGAGCAGGGTCGTCGGATTTTCTCCCGCCAACGCGGTGGAAATTACGCGCGAGGCATTGAGCGGCGCGGACACCGCTTGCGTCCATTTCCGCAGCAAATTGTCGGCGTTCGGTTTGTAATTATCCCAATAGTCATAACGGTCGTTGCCGACGGCGCGCAGTAAATCGGCGCGCGGCATGTTGTACAACGCGTAATCAATTTCGTTGACGTTGCGATAGGTGGCGTAAATAATTTGCGGCACGCTCGCGTCGTACAAACCGGCGGCGCCATTGACATTCAAATAGACATCGGGGTCGAGCGGCGCGGCGGTGAATTTTATAAGCGTGTCTTGGCCCAATGTCTCGCCGTACACCGTTTGCGATTTGCCGCTGATGGTGACGGTATAACTTTGCGACGCGAGCCAGCCGCCGGAAATGGTTTGCTGTTTTGAATCGTTCCAGTACGAATACTGCGTTGTAATGGTCGGCTGAATGGTGACTGTGACCGCGTCTTGAGCCATCGGCGACGCATAGGTGACGACCAAGCCATTGCGAATCTCGGTCGCGTTCTGGTCGCCGTTCTTGGGCGACGTGCTCAAGACCGCCGGTTTGCGCGTGGTGCGAAAATCCCAAACCGCGTCTTTTTTCGTGGCGGCTTGGCGATTGATGTCTTGCGCGCCCGCTTTCAAGGTCGCGCGATAGACCGTGTTGTAGGCGAGCGCTTGGTCGGGTTGGAACTGCATCCCCGCGCCCGTCCATTTCAATTTGCCCGCGACGGGCGCGCCGCCTTGAACGGTCGTCACGCTGAAACGCGTTTGGACGGACGCGGGGTCCATCTCGGTGTTGAATGTAACGCTGATGGGTTCACGGACGCCTGCGTTTTGCGTATTCATTTCGGGATACGTCAAAAGGACGGCGGGCGCCGCGGTTTTGAATTGCCACGTATAACCGTCGAGTTTAGAGCCGAGCATATCCGTCAGCGGCGCGACATTCACGGTATAGGTCGTCGCCACTTGCAAATTTTGCGCCGGCGTGAACGAATAGGTGGACGTATTGAGCCAAATGCCGCTGCCGTTCAATTGCGGCGTAAAGGATAATGGCTGCGGCAAACCTTTTTGGTCGGTCACGGAAACTAACGGCACGACGGGATGATTGAATTGGACGATGATTTTCGTTTCCGCGCGTGCAACGGAAATTTCCTCCGCATTGTTTTGCGGCGAAGTGGACAACACTTTGAGCGGCATCGCCGCCGCGTTCGCCGTCGTCGTAACGGCTGGCGGCGTGGGCGTCGCGGTCGTTTGCTGCGGCGGCGCGGCTTGGACATTTGCCGCGCGGTTTTGAAGCTGCGCGCTCTGCACGTTTAGCGTCGTCGGCGCGGCGCACGCGGCGAGAAAAAGCAAAAATAAGACGAGGGCGAGAAAAGAGCGTTGTGTGAGCATGGAAAATCCTTTCGCGTAATTCAGGCGGCGCATTGGCGCGCCAAGCAAATTTGAATGGACGGACGTATTTATTTCAGTCGGACAAGATAAAGCGTTTGTGAGCTATTAAATTACATCGCGCATCGTAACGCATCGGTAGTTTTACGTATTCGCCGGCGCGGCTTTGCGTATTACGCCGCGTTATTCCTGCGCTTTTTTCCAGCGCCATTCTTCAGCCAAGATACCATAAATTACCGTGTCCCAAAAACGGCCCTTGAAAAATTCTTTTTCACGCAAACGGCCCTCTTGGCGCATGCCCAATTTTTCCAATACGCGAATCGAATTTTCGTTCGCCGCCAGCGCCTCCGCCCAAATGCGGTGCAGTTGCAGGGTCGTGAAACCGAATTGCAAAAGCGCTTCGGCGGCTTCGGTCGCATACCCGTTGCCCCACACTTTTGGGTCAATCTCGTACCCCATGTCGGCGTCATACGTTTTCACGCCGCGCTTGCGGAGCCCGACGTTGCCAATCACTTTGTTGTCCGCGGGCAGCGCGATGGCAAACTGAAATTTTGTGCGCGGGATTTCTTGCTGCTGCGCGATGAACCGCTGCACGAACGCTTTGGCGTCTTGTTCGGCGCGATGTTCCCATTCGTAAAATTCCAGATAGCGCAAATCGTTTTGGTACGCATACACCGCGCGCCAATCTTCCGGCGTAAATTCGCGTAATAATAATCGTTTGGTTCGTAGTTCCATTGGATGAGTTATGGAAAGTTGAAAGTCAGACATCAGATGTCAGACAACAGATAACAGACAACAGAAATCCAAAATCCGAAATCCGAAATCCAAAATCCGAAATTCGAAATCCAAAATCCGAAATCCGAAATCCGAAATCCAAAATCAAAAATCAAAAATCCGAAATCAAAAATCTTTTTCCTCTCTTACCACAAACTGCACGGGCGCGCTGTGGATGGTTTGGCCGTCGGCAGCGATGCCGAGCGCGCGGGCGATGTGAATGCCCGGCGTCACTTGCCATAGCGCGCGATAGGGACTGGCTGAAAATTCTCCGATGGCTATGTCGTCCACGTACAAGGTCACGCGCGCCAAGTTTAGCGCTTGATTCAGACGCGCCGTCACTTGGATTTTTTGCGACGCGGCGGGCAGCTGGGAACTGGCTTGATATTCGGCGTTTTGCGCGGGCGAGATGATTTCCAAGAATGGACGCGACGGAACGACGGCGGATATTTCCGGTTGCGGTTGGGGCTTGGCGTTTTGCGGTCTGCCCAAACAATCCGTTTCGGGCGCGAGGACAAATCCTTTTTTCTTTGCCCAATCTAGCGCGTCGGGCGGATAAGCGCGAAACACGCGGCGCACGCGCGGTCCCCGACAACCGTCCGCCCAAATTTTTCCCGTCGGCGCGTCAATCCACAACGCTTGATAGGCGTTATCGTATTGCGTCGGTTCCGTATTTTGGATAAAAATTTCGCGCCGCGCGCGCGGACAATCCGCCGTCGCCAACAAACCCGACGCATCGCAAATGTTGCGCTCGCTCAATTGGTCCGGCACGGAAAAATTTTGACGCGGCGCGCCGCGCAGCGCTTCTTCCATAAAATCGTGCCAGATGGGGCCCGCGCCGGTGACGCCCGTAACGCGATACATTGGCGTATTGTCGGCGTTGCCCGCCCACACGCCCACCGCCAAATTGGGCGTATAGCCGAGCGTCCAATTGTCGCGGAAATCCGTCGTTGTGCCCGTTTTCGCCGCGGCGGGGCGCGACAATTTCAACACGCTGTCTTCGCCGAACGCGGGGATGCGCGCGTAATCGTCCGCGAGAATGGAGGTGATGAGATAGGCGACTTGGGGCGAGACCGCCGAACGCGGCTTTTCTGGTTTCCAATCTGTTTGTCCTTGCGGATTGGAAACCGACAGAATCGCGCGCGGGACGACGCGTTGCCCCTGATTCGCAAACGCGGCATACGCCGCCGTCAATTCCAACAGTTTCACTTCGCCGCCGCCCAATGTCAGCGCGAGACCGAAACGGTCCGAGTCGTCAAACGTCGTAATGCCCAACGCTTTGGCGGTATCGAGCATGGCGCGCAAACCGACATGTTCCAACACTTTGACCGCAAGCATGTTGTTGGACGTTGCGAGCGCGGCGCGCAGCGAAAGCGGCCCATGCCATTGGCGGTCGAAATTTTGCGGCGCGTACGGTTCATGTTCGCGCGTTTGAAAGGTCGTCGGCACATCGGATAAAACGGTCGCGGCGGTGTAATCGCCGCGCGCAAAAGCGGCGGCATAGGTAAGCGGTTTAATCGCCGACCCCGGTTGACGCCACGCCAAAGCCACATTCACCGCGCCGTCAATGCTGGCGTCAAAATAATCGGCGCTGCCGACCATCGCCAAAATTTCGCCCGACGCGGGTTCGATGGCGACGAGCGCGGCGTCGTTCAAATTATAGTCGGGCGCGTTTTCGTTGCGCGTACGCTTTTTCAATTCGGCAATGTGCCGTTGGACGATATTTTGCGCGCGTTCTTGCAGATTGACATCGAGCGTCGTCGTCACGCGCAAACCGCCGCGATGGACGGTTTCGGCGCCATAGGTCTGTTCCAACAGATTGCGAACGTATGCGACAAAATGCGGCGCGCGGATGCGGTCGCGGCGCGTCGGCGCTTGAAAATGTAAAATTTCCGCGCGCGCCAAACGCGCCTCGGTCGGCGAAATGACGCCGCGCTTGAGCATCAAATCCAGCGCGATGGACTGCCGCGCGCGCGCCGCGTCAAAATTTACGTACGGGTCGTAGGCGGCGGGCGATTGAATCAAACCCGCCAGCAGCGCGCTTTCCGCCAAATCCAAATCGCGCGCTGCTTTGCCAAAATAGGTTTGCGCCGCCGCCTCGACGCCATACGCCAAATTGCCGAAATAGACTTCGTTCACATACATTTCGAGAATTTGGTCTTTGCTGTAGGTTTGCGTGAGCCGCAGCGCCAAGACCATCTCGCGCGCTTTGCGCGTCACGGTGCGCGTTTCCTGTTCCGCGCGCGAGAGCAGAACTTGGCGCGCCAGCTGTTGGGTTAAGGTGCTGCCGCCGGATACGACTTGGCCCGCTTGGATATATTGCCACGCCGCGCGCGCGATGCCCGTCGCGTCCACGCCGGGGTTTTTGTAAAAACTCGCGTCCTCGACGGCAATCACCGCGTTTTTGAAATGCGCGGGCAATTCGCTCAACGCGACGCGCGTCCGCCGTCCCGCGCGCGGGTCGAGAATTTCGTACAACAGGACGCCGTTGCGGTCAAAAATTTTTGTCGTATCGGGCGAAATGCGCGTCAGTAACGCGTCGGGCGCGGGCAGGTCGCCAAACAGCCACCAGCCCGCGCTCGCCAACGCGCCCACGCATAGCAAACCGAGGACGAGCCAGCCGCGCCGTGAAAATAATTTTTGTCGCAATTTCATGTACACGTCAAAGGAGCGCAGAACCGTTCTGCACTCTCCTCTATTTCAGAGACGCTGGATGGTTCAATCTCGTTCCATTGGCGTTGTGAATGGCGGGAGGCGATTGGAAATCGCGGCAAC
>Ga0232064_100381_pt1 | contig 10122 bp, 9 predicted proteins | sample LAC_MetaT_8_FD_169130 | JGI IMG/M metagenome (GOLD analysis project Ga0232064, IMG submission 169130) | Metatranscriptome of anaerobic ammonium oxidizing microbial communities from anammox membrane bioreactor (MBR) in UC Berkley... | ecosystem: Engineered > Bioreactor > Anaerobic > Unclassified ... | reverse complement strand
GGATAGTAAAGGTTTTCTTTGAAGAGGGGCGCAAAAAACAACTTCGACAGCTTCGTAAAAATCTTACTGATTTTTTTGACAAAGATTCCAATTTAATTGGATTTGTGCTATACTTTAAAAAATATGGATGAAGACCAGCATATCTGGCGGGTTTGGGCAAACTTCTTGCAACGATGGGGGGTAGATCAATGGGCGGCTTCGCTTTTGGAAAGCGCTGAGCCTGTGTCTCTGTTGGGAGCGCAGATGGTTTATATGGTTCAGCCTTTCCTCAGATACGCCATGCCCGATGCGCAGCTTGATGCGCTATCCAGATTGCTGGAAGAGCCGCAAAGGTTGCGGGCGTTTATAACTTTGTTGCGGGAGGCGCCTTCCCAGTGAATTGGCTCGGCCTGGTTTTTGTATTTTTGTTCGCTGTTTTGCTCCTCGGATTGGGGGCAGCCAGCCGCCGCGCGAAGCGTGAGTTGCGTGAAATACCAGCTTTCACTCGCCTGGCAGGCGGAATCGGGGCGGCTGTGGAGTCGGGGCGACGTCTCCATCTTTCCCTGGGACACGGCGGGATGCTGGGACAACCCGGCGCATCAACTTTGATGGGGCTTACTATTCTTCAAAGAATTGCCAGAACCGCTTCGATCAGTGATGTACCTCCGATAGCCACCAGCGGCGAATCTGTCCAGGCGATTTTATCCCAGGATGTATTTCAAGCGGTATATCAGGCAATCGGCGCGGAAACGCAATTCGACCCTCATAGCGGACAACTCACCGGTTTATCTCCATTTTCTTACGCCGCCGGCGCGCTGCCGGTCGTGTATGATCAGCAAGTTTCGGTCAATGTGCTGACCGGCTCGTTTGGCAGCGAGGCGGCGCTGATCGCCGACGCGGCGGAACGCACAGGTAGTATGACCCTGGCAGGCAGCGAGAATTTGACCGCCCAGGCGGTGTTTTACGCTTGCACCGAGGAACCTTTAATCGGCGAAGAGCTTTACGCTGCCGGCGCTTACCTGCAAGCGGGCGCCATGCACAGTGCCAGCCTGATGACCCAGGATATTTTTCGCTGGCTATTGATTGTTGCGATCCTGGCAGGGGCTGCTGCCAGGCTGGTAGGTGTGTGGTGAAGACGAACCTGCGCGTCCCCTTTTTAGCTGCAATTTCAATGCTCAGCGGGCTGGTCGTTTTAGTGGGTTATTTTGTTACGCTGCCAGGGTTAAGCGATTTGCGCGGTTTGTTCCTGGATTGGGCGGTCATATTAACCGCAGTAGCAGCGATTGTTGGCGTTGCCAACCTGGCAAAAGTGCACTGGCGCAAAGTGCGAACGGGACAGCCTGGGGCTGTGTTCAGCCTGACCACGCTGACATCTTTGGTTTTGACCATTCTAGTTGTGATCTTTTTGGGCGGCGCGACCTCTGCCTGGTCTTTGTGGCTGTTTAATTACGCATTAGTTCCCGTCGAAGCCAGTCTTCTGGCTGTACTGTCGGTGACTTTGATCTATGCTTTTGCGCGTATGATCAACCGTCGTCTTACAATTTTCAATCTAATTTTCGCGGGAACCGCGCTTTTTATATTGATCACTGCTTTTGCATGGTCTGGATTTGATGTGTTTGGCTTACGTGACATACGTTCTTGGGTCATGCAGGTCTGGGCGGCGGCTGGCGCTCGTGGCATTTTATTAGGAGTTGCTCTGGGCGCAATTGCTACAGGTCTGCGTGTGTTGATTGGCTCGGATCGCCCTTATAGCGGGTAACTCATGGCAGAAGTTCGCTGTCCAATGTGTGGGAAAGCTAATCCTGAAGAACTGGATGTCTGCCAGTATTGCCAGGCGCGTCTCAAGCCGATCTGGGAATCCGCACCTCTGGAATCTGCCTCCGACAACGATCTGCCCGAGTGGTTGCGGAGTTTGCGCAGCGAGCCGGAGGCGGAGAAAGGCAAAGAAGAGGCGCTGCCGGATTGGTTAAGCGGCTTAAGAGATGTTTCGGATGTTGAAGCGCCCTTAGAAGCCGATCAGCCCCCTGGAACGGCGGATGAATTTCCACAGGATCAGCCAGACGTTTCTTCGCAATGGTTCGGAAGTACCTTTGCTCCAGACGAGGAGCCTGCCGAGGCTGGATTGGGCGGTCAGCTCGAGGGGGATTTATCTGAAGAAAGTATTTCGTGGTTGTCGCGCATCCAGGAAACAGACGCCAGGTCGGGCGAGCCAGCGCCTGGCAGCGATGAAGCAGGTGAAGAGGCGTCTCAATTATCGCCTCCATCATTCGAGAATGAAATACCGGAATGGCTGAAGCCGGATGCTCTGGCAGAGCAACCGCCCGAACAAACCGATTCTGCGCCTCAAGCGCAGACGCCGGAGTGGGGAGCATCTGAAGAACAAGCGCTACCGGAATGGCTGAAAGATGAAATGCTGCAAGAACCAGCCGAGCAGCACGCTTCTCCAAGCCAGGAAACCCCTTCGCCGGAGTGGTTTGACGAAGATATTTCCCCTGTGCAGCAACTGGCAGATGAAACAGAGGCAAAGCAGCAGGCTGCTCAGCGCGAACTTCCCGATTGGATGACCGACGAAGAAGGCCATTTGCCCGAATGGTTGCAAAGCGGAATCTTCGTCTCTCCACTTGAACAGCCACCGCCTCCAGTGTCATCGAGCGGCGGTGAACCGCTGCCCACTCCTGCCGAGCCTGAGGAAAGCGAACTTCCAGCAGCCGACGCCAAGCTGCCTTTCAAGATGGAAGAAGGTGAACCTTCGCCGCTGGAATGGTTGGCATCGCTTGAGACGGAATCTGAGGGGTCAAAATCGGCCAAAGATTTACAAATCCCGCCGGAGATCCCCGAAGATGAGTTGAGCTGGTTGAGCGAGCTGGAGACCGCCTATTCGGATTTGCTTCCAGAAGTGGATATTGCCAGCGAGGGCGCTGGCGGTCTGTCTGAGGGGTTCGAATCCGAAGGGTTATCTCCCCCTCCAGTAGAGGGTCTTCCATCCTGGTTATCTGAAACTGAGCCGGAGGGCGAAGAAGCGCCAGCGCTGGCAGATGAAGAAGAAAGTTTACAGCCCGCTGAATTGCCCAGTTGGTTGCAAGCCATGCGCCCTCTAGGCGTTCCGGATGAGCCATCAGGCGACGCTGGCGCTGCCGAAACAGAGCAAGTTGAGGGAGCTGGACCTCTGGCGGGGTTGCGCGGTGTACTGCCTGCCGAACCAGATGTTTCTCAAGGGACGAAACCGTCTGCCTTCCCAATTCGCCTACAAGTCACCGCTGCGCAAGAAGAGCAGGCGAATCTGTTGCGCCGTTTGATCGAAGCTGAAGCTCAACCGCGCCCTCTGCCGAAGGCTCCTGTTCTACCGGCGCAGTTTGTGCTTCGCCTGGTGATGGCGGTGTTGTTGATCTTGTCAGTATTAATAGGAGTCGTCTCAGGATTGCCTGAGTTTGCTCGGCCAGCGCCAAGCAGCGAAATCCTGGCTGTGCGCCAGATGATTGAACATTTGGCTCCACAGTCGCCGGTTTTGTTCGCGGTTGATTATGAACCGAGTTACAGCGGCGAGATGGACGCCGTTTCTGGTGCAGTATTAGGGCATTTATTGAGGCGTAATGTTTATCCGGTTATGATTTCCACAGTTCCCACGGGTCCTATCCAGGCTGAGCGCCTGCTAAACATGGCGGGAAAAGCCGCGGGTCAGAGCCTGGCGCCAACCGAACAGTACGCCAATTTAGGGTATCTGGCTGGCGGGGCGGCTGCGTTGGCTGCTTTTGCCGAAACGCCGCGGGCATACTTCGCGTTGGATATTCAGGGCGGGCAGTTGTGGAATAGGCCGCAGTTGCAGAATGTTGGTTCGGTAGGCGAGTTTGCGATGGTGGTTGTCGCAGTGGAAAACCCCGACCGCGCTCGATTCTGGGTTGAACAGCTTTCTCCGAGGCTGAAGGGAACCCCCTTGGTCATGATCGTCAGCGCCCAGGCTGAGCCCTTGATTCGACCCTATTATGACGCTGCCCCAGCCCAGGTGCAGGGTCTGGTGAGCGGTTTACCTGGGGCGACAGCCTATGAAGCTGCTACGGTTCAGAACGGCGCAGCGAGTCTTTATTGGACGCCTTTCAACATTGGTTTGTTGGTTGCAGTTTTATTGATGTTCCTGGGCGGCGTGATGAATTTGATCGCTGGACGAATTGTCCGCCAAAAGCAGCGTCAGGAGACGAAGAGCAAATGACAGACCTGGCGAACCTCAGCAGCGTGATCGGGATGTTTGTGGGCTTTGTTTTTACATTGCTTATCTTCAGTTATTTGCTTGGAGATAACGCCCTGTTTCGTTTTGCAACACATGTATTTATCGGCGTTTCTGCCGGGTATGTTGTCTCGATGGCATTCTTGAACGTGATTTGGCCGCGCTTGCTCTCACCGGTGTTGTCTGGCTTACCCGAAGAACGTTTGTTGGCGGCGATCCCTCTTCTACTTAGCGGTCTGCTATTGGCGAAGGCTACATCCCGGTTGAATAAGTTTGGCTCACCTGTCATGGCATTTCTGGCCGGCGTGGGCGCGGCGGTGGTGGTCGGCGGGGCGGTGACGGGCACTCTATTCCCCCAGGCGGCTGCTACGATCAATCTTTTTGACATGCAGGCCATGCAAACCAGCGGTAAGCCATTGGGCGCGGGGCTATTCAATGGGACAATCATGCTGGTTGGCGCATTGGTTTCGCTGGCGTATTTTCATTTTCATGTGCGCACGCCCAAACCATTGTGGCTGCAAGCGGTTTCGTGGGCAGGGCAGGCGATGATTGCCATTGCTCTGGGGGCGGTCTTTGCAGGCGTGTATATGGCTGCGTTAGCAGCCCTGGTCGAGCGTTTGGGCGCGCTCGTTGAGTTTATCCGATGGTTTATCAATCCGGCGACATAGTATGACTTCACGCGTTGACGCAGAATCGCTTCTGACAGTGGATGTCGGGTCCGTGACGACCCGCGCTGTTTTATTTGATGTGGTGGAAGGGCGCTATCGGTTTATTGCCAATGGCAGCGCCCCAACAACGGTTGGAGCGCCGTATCACGATATTAGCGAAGGCGTGCGTTTGGCGTTGGATCAATTGCAGGCAATCACTGGCCGCATATTGATTGGCAGCGATCAGCAATTAATCATGCCCGCCATGCCAGATGGGTCGGGTGTGGATAGCTTCGCGGCGACGATCTCGGCGGGCGAGCCAGTCAAAGTAATTGCCATTGGGTTGCTGGAGTCGATTTCTATGGAAAGCGCCCGCCGGTTGGCGTTAACCACCTATAGCAAGGTCGTGGAGGTTTTCAATCTGAACGATCGGCGGCGGACAGATACGCGCCTGAACGCTGTTGTTCGTTTGCGACCGGATTTGATCGTGGCAGCCGGCGGTACAGAGAATGGGGCGTCCCAATCGGTCGTGCGCCTGTTGGAAGCGGTAGGCTTAGCTGGCTATTTGCGCCCCCACAACCAGCGCCTTGAAGTGTTGTATGTTGGCAATCAGGCGATTCATGATGAGCTTCAGAACACTTTTCGCGACCTGGTAAATTTACATTTTGCACCCAATGTTCGCCCGGATTTAGACGTTGAGCAACTGGATCCGGCTCACGTCGCGCTTGCCAGGCTCGCTGGAGAGATACGCTCGCGGCAGATGCCGGGCGTGGCGGAACTCAATCTCTGGGCAAACGGCGGATTGATTCCAAGCGCTACGGCGTTTGGGCGGGTGATCCGATTTCTTGGAAAAGAACTTGCCACATCGAAAGGGGTGCTTGGGGTTGATGTTGGCGCTTCTGCCACCACCCTGGCGTTGGGAAAGAACGGCGATCTGTCTTTGAGGGTATTCACCCAATTTGGTCTTGGGCGCTCGTTGGCAGAGATGTTGCACCATGTTCAATTGCGCGACATTCAACGCTGGTTGGCTATTGAGGTATCGGAAGATCAGTTGACGAACTATCTCTATAACAAGGCTTTGTATCCGGCGTCGTTGCCTGTTACCGATGAGGAAATGGCGATTGAGCAAGCGCTTGCGCGCCAGATATTATCGGGTGCGGTGAGCCGGTTTCTTGCAGAAGAAGCAGCTTACGGCGCTTTAAAAGATGGTTTGTTACAGCCGTTCGAGGCCATTGTAGCCACAGGCAGCGTGTTCACTCGTGCGCCTAATCTGGCTCAGGCGACGCTCATGCTGTTGGATGGTCTGCAACCGACCGGGGTGACCACATTGGTACTCGACCTGAATCAAATCATGCCAGCTTTGGGCGCGGCTGCGGCGATCAATCCATTATTGGTAGTTCAGGTGTTGGAATCGAGCTCTTTCCTGCATTTAGGAACCATCATCGCGCCGGCGAGTCGCGCTCGAATGGGGCTGCCCGTCTTGCGGTTGAAGATGACCTATGAAAGTGGTCATGAAACCCATGTGGAGGTAAAACAAGGCGCGTTAGAGGTTCTGCCGTTGCCCGTGGGTCAGACGGCTCGACTCCATTTACAACCGCTGCATCGCGCCGATGTGGGTATGGGAGCGCCAGGCCGTGGCGGCGGCCTTAAGGTGATGGGAGGGGCATTAGGCGTGATTATTGATGCGCGTGGCAGGCCGTTTGTTCCGCCAGCGGATCGCAATCGTCGGCAGGAGCTGTTCCGCAAGTGGCAGTGGACGCTGGGAGGCCAGTGATATGTACACGCCCGTCAAGCACATTTTGCCGATGACCATAATCCGCCGCGAGAGGGTGTTGCCGTCGCCTGGGAAAGTGGTGGTGCGCGCCGGGCAAAAAGTCAACGTTGCGGATGTCATCGCAGAAACCAATTTATATCCAGAGTATCTGCTGATAGATGTTGCACGCGCTTTGCGCATCTCTGCTGAAAGAGCGGATCGGATCATTCAATGTCAGGTCGGCGACCAAATTGCCCAGGCGGATATTATCGCCGGCCCGATTGGCCTGACGCGCCGGCTGATCCGCTCGCCCCGCGAAGGGCGAGTAGTTTTGGTGGGCAGTGGGCAGGTCCTGTTAGAGATCGCAGGCAAACCTTATCAATTGAAAGCGGGGCTGCCAGGTGAAGTGGTAGATTTAATCCCCGATCGGGGTGCAATTATCGAAACCGGCGGCGCGTTGGTTCAGGGCGTTTGGGGAAATGGAAAGATAGAGTTTGGCGCCATCCGGGTGTTGGCTCAGTCGCCAGAGTTTGAGGTTAAGCCAGCAGATTTGGATGTCAGCTTGCGAGGTTCCATTGTGCTTGCTGGATATTGTAATGAGGAAGAGGTCTTGAAAAATGCCGAGGAATTGCCTCTGCGAGGTTTAATCTTCTCCGGTATGGCGGCGCGCTGCATACCGCTGGCTGTAAAGCTCTCTATTCCGGTGATCGTCCTGGAAGGGTTTGGCAAATATGCTTATAACCCGGCGGCTTATAAACTGCTGGCAACCAATGAACAACGTCCGGCGGCGATCAACGCTGAAATGAGTTCTTCCTTCTCCACGGCGCGCCCAGAGGTGATTATCCCTCTGGCAGTTCCCAGTGGGGTTGGTCAGCCGGTTGAAATTGCGCCGCTGGCGGCGAATCAGACGGCTCGTCTGTTGCGTTCTCCGTATAGCGGCGAAACAGGCGTGATTGTCGCCCATAAAGGCAGAGTGACATTTCAAAATGGATTGCGCGCAGAGGCGGTTGAAGTGCGGCTGGAAAATGGACAAAATGTGGTCGTACCCGTTGCCAACCTTGAGTTAATCGCATGAAGTTGAGAAGACTGAGGAGGAGCTTCCATGGCTTTCGATAATTTGAATCTGGATGATAATCTGCCAGACGACGAGAGTCCCTCGCCGGAGGAATCGAGCAATCGAACATTCTTGATCATCGCCGCCGCTTTAGGAGGAATCGCCTTATTGGCTCTGGCCTGCATTGCTGTTTACGCCCTGGTGTTATTGCCGCGCACGCGTGAGGCGCAGTTGAGCCGGCGCATGACGCTGGAGGCGCAAGAAACGGAAGTGGCCGCGATTATTGCGGCGACCTCTACAGCCAGCGAGATGACGGCGATTGCCGCTGCTTATACCGCCACTCCCACCGAGACGCCTGTTCCGCCCACTGCAACCGCCACCTCCAGCCCGACGCCGGTTGTGGCGGCGGCAACTGGCGATGCTGGCGCGCCGACGGCCACGCTGGGGCCGGATATGGCTACTGCAACCGCCCTCCATGCCACGCTGGAAGCCAACGCCACATTATATGTCAGCACATTGACGGCGCGTCCGCTGCAGCCGACCGAAATTCCAAAGACCGGCTTTGCGGATGAGGTGGGGTTACCAGCCATGCTGGGGATGGCGGTGTTACTAATCGTGATCATTATCCTGGCCCGCAGATTGCGCACCGCATAACTGGAGCGGCATGGTTATTACGAAACCGGGAGTGTAGCTTTAGCGTGGAACACGCTCAGGTGATCTCGGTGCTGCGAGAGATGCACCTGTTCAAAGAGCTGGATGACGCTCAATTGAACAGGGCATCTCGCTTATTTGACGAAGTTCGCTTTGAAGCCGGTCAAACGATTTTTATGGCCGGGGGCAAAGCAGACGGCTTTTATATTATCCTGGAAGGTGAGGTCGCCTTAACGCATCGCATCAATGATCAGGACGCTCAGATTGACGTACTGGTAAGCGGGGATTTTCTGGGCGAAGAAGCTCTGTTGCTGAACAGACCTCATCCAACGACAGCAAGAACCGTCGGACCAACAACCCTGCTCAAAGCAGATCCACGGAAATTTCACGAGTTGATCGTAGCCTTCCCCCAAATTCAGGATGACCTGTACAGAATCATCCAAAGCCGCCATTTCATTCACACGCATCGCTTCGATTGGCTGAACGAAGATGAGGTGGTCTATCAGGTGCGGCGAAAACATATCGCTTATCTATTGGTCACCTTATTAGCGCCAGCGTCGGTTTGCCTCATCGCGCTGATGGTGGCTTTGGTTGGAGTGGCAGTGATTCCCCCCGTGTTGGCGCAGACCGCATTCTTGGTTCTGGCGGGCGCGTTTTTCCTGGCAGGCATATTATGGGGCGTGTGGAATGTGTTCGACTGGAGCAACGATTATTATATCGTCACTAACCAGCGCGTCGTATGGATTGAGCAGATCATTGGGTTGTATGAAAGCCGCTCTGAAGCGCCATTGAACATGATTCAGGCGGTGAATCAAAACACCACTTTCCTGGGGCGTTTGCTGGGCTATGGCGATGTAATTGTAACCACGTACACCAGTAAAGTCCCGCTGCGTCATGTGGGTGAACCCTATCAAATGGTCGCGCTAATCGAAGAATATTGGCATCGGGCAGTGCGGAGTTATCAGAGAGCCGATCAGGAAGAGCTGGTGCGTTCTGTGAGGCGTATCCTCGGCAAAGAAGAGCCAGCGCCGGTTTCTCCTCCAAAGCCTGCTCGGCAGGAAAAATCCGAGGGGTATCAGGAACCCAGCTTTTGGGAGACCTATTTTAGCAATATTTTCCAAATGAGATTTGAGGAAGGCAATACGATCACTTATCGCAAGCATTGGTTGATCTTGATACGCAAGTCCTGGAAACCGTTGACTACAATGACGCTGATCGTAACCGCCCTTGTGATTTACAGCGTGGTTTATTATTCAAAAGACCTGAAATTCTTATCGCCAACCGGGCTGATTGCAATAGGGATGGTGATCATTGTGCTGGTGATCTTCCCGTGGTGGTTGTATAATTACGCTGACTGGCGGAATGACATCTACCAGTTGACCGAGAAGAACATTTTCGATATCGAACGCAAACCGTTCGGCACAGAAATCCGCAAGTCTGGCTCTCTGGATCGAATTTTGAGTCTGGAGCATGAGCGGCCGGGTTTTCTGGGTTATCTGTTCAACGTCGGGAATGTGGTAATCAATTTTGGAGACGCCAAGTTCACTTTCCAGGGCGTCTATGAACCCGCCCGTATTCAGCAGGAGATATTTTCGCGGGTGCAACAATTGCGCGTTCAACAGCAGAAGATGGAATCAGCTCGCGAACGGCAGCAGATGTTGAGACTGCTTGAGATTTACCATCAGAATGCGAACAGCGCTTCGAATGAAAAGCCCGCCGGTTGAAATATCGTTGTTATAGAGGTGTATTGGTATGGCGCTTAGAGAAATTGTCACTGTTCCAGAGCCGGTGCTGCGCCGTAAAGCGCGCAAGGTGACCG
>Ga0232064_100359_pt1 | contig 10463 bp, 8 predicted proteins | sample LAC_MetaT_8_FD_169130 | JGI IMG/M metagenome (GOLD analysis project Ga0232064, IMG submission 169130) | Metatranscriptome of anaerobic ammonium oxidizing microbial communities from anammox membrane bioreactor (MBR) in UC Berkley... | ecosystem: Engineered > Bioreactor > Anaerobic > Unclassified ... | reverse complement strand
TCTGTGCCTGTCCATCGCGGCAGGGATTCTGTTTGTTAGCATGGCTATCGCCATCCTTTTCGCCTTCTTTGAGCGTACAGAGTTGATTGCCCGCACGCTGATCGACATGTGGCTGGAGTTGTTCGTCCTGTCGCTCATCATCTCCGTCATCCAGGCCTTCATCGTTGGTCTGGTCACGGTCGGGGCGCGGACACTCAATCCGACCATGACGCTGGGGGCTTCCTTCATTGGCGCAATCGTGATGGTCGTTCTGCTGCTCAAGGCAGTTGGTGCTATCTGGGATGCTCTCAATCGCATGTTCAAGGCCATGTCACAGCAGGTGGGCGGTGGTCTCCAATCCCCTGCTGAAGCCGGGGTTTCCGCTGCCGGTGCTGCAGCCGGACTGGCCCTGACCGTGGCCACCGCTGGAGCAGGTGCAGCAGTTGCTGCCGGAGCCGGGGCAAGTATGGCGCAGGTGGCGGGCAGCGCACTCAGCGGCATGGACACACTCTACTCCGCCTCGGCACTCGGCAGCTTCATCCTGCCCGATGAGAGCGCACTCAAGGGCAGTGCTCAGGGCTTCTATGAAGGCGCGCTGAGCAACCGGATGATGGGGCCGCTGGGCGGACTGTTCCTGGGAGATGGGGGATTTGGCAGGCAGAGGCCGCCCACGGAACCCCCTGCCGCACCGGTCAGTGTGGAAGCAGGACCGCCTTCCTCTGCAGCAGCCGGTGGTCAGCCTGTCACTTCGTCACAGGCTGAGACGGAAATCCGCCTTGATTCGGCGGATCTAGTCGGATTGGGCGATGCGGTATCAACCGCCATGCAGCAAGCCATCCAATCCGCACCGACGGGGGGATATGGTACGACTGATGCTGCCTTGCAGGCTGTGCGCGAAGCGCTGGTTGCTCTTCCAATAACCACCGGTGCCTCAGTGACCCCCGGCGATCCGCGCCTGGGAGACTATCTGGACCGGCGCGCAAACCCGATTGCCAGCCATGTGATGCTAATGAGCCAGGGTAAAGCATCGAGCCTGTCACTCGATGAGGAAGATACCCGACTGACCAAAGATGATGCCGGCCAGAACAGCCAGTACCAGCCCCCAACAAAGCTGTAAGGAGAACGCAGATGACTGACTATCCTACGATTGAAACCGAAACCCCGGCGCTGAGCATTGATCCGGAAGCGTACTCCCTGGAGACGCTCACTCCGGAAACGATTGACCTCAAGCGCACCTACACACTGGATGATCTGTTGGTTATGCCTGGCGAAGCACTCGAAGAGCTGTGGCTGGCCTGCCCGGAGCGCCCTTTCTACGAAGCAGCGCTCAAACAGGCGGTCGATGACACCTTCGGTTCGCAGGCAATGATCAGCGACATCGACCGGCTGAGCGTCATTGATACCTGCATCCTGTACTACACTGGCCAGCACCCAGACCTCCCCAGCCCGGCTCCGCGCATCCCGGCCCTGCAAAAACCGGATGGCTCGATCCGCTGGTTCAAGGTCTCCGACCGCATCCGTGAACGGCTGTTTGCTGGCTTACCAGTAGAGGATACCGCCCCGGTCGAGAAGAAAGCAGTGCTCAATACCCGCGCCCTGGTAGCCATAGCTGGTGTGGCGCTGACGGTGCTGTGCCTGATCTTCGTCCTGCTGCGAGGCTCGTTGGGTGCGGGGCGAGTTAGTGAGGCGGATTTGACTGCGACCGCTGCTGCCGCGACTGCACAGGCCATGTTGCCACCTCAGACGCTCACGCCAACGCCGCTGGCGCTGGAGAACATCGACCGGCCCATCCGCGAAGGAGACGATTTGCGCGGCTACTACCCGGTCCTGCTCGAGCTGGCACCTGCAGGCAGCCCGTCGCGAGTCTTTCCCGTCCAGCAGAAAGAGGTCGAAATTGCAGAATGGGCCTTCGACCCTGATCCCGACGTGGCCAGTGCCGTTCTGGGGCTGGTTGTCCGTCCCGTGCTGGGCATCCCATATACCCCGGACAATGCTGCTTTTCTGAGTGACCTGACGCATGGGGATGAGATCCGGCTGCGAATGAGCACCGGCCAGGTGCTGACCTTCCGCGTCTCTGACGTAGAGCGGGTCAACCGCCAGGAGGTGTCGATCTTCGACCAGTCCGAGCCGGGTATCGCCATCATCCTTCTGCAGGATACCGCACCTGATCGGTTGGTTGTCTATGGAGAATACCTCTCCGGGCAGGAAGCGCCGGGGCAGGATGTTCATAAAGATGAGACGGTTTCTGAAGGATTATCGACTGCGCTTGGTGATAGCGTGATACTCACCGTGCTGGACACGAGTACGAGCTCCGGCCCCCCTCTGTCTCCCGTGCCTGCCGAGTGGCTCTACCTGTTGGTTGACCTCGAAATCCAGGCGCAGCAGGCTGTAGACACCAGCAGCCTGTCCCTTGAGTTGGTGGACATAAGCGGTGCGCGCTATGCGCCGGTGACGGTCGATGGTGCCATTCTGCGCTATCCCGCCCTCCGGCCTGTGACCCTGGAAGCCGAGCAGACATTGCGCACTTCGGCGGCATTTCTGGTCCCACGCTCGTTGGTATCCCCGGTGCTCCGAGTGCAGATGGGCGGAGTGTCTGTGACCTTTGCACTGGATTATGTGCCAGCGGGTGGCCCCACAGCTTCCGATCTCGATGTTGCCATCCTATCGATGGTAGCGGAAGGCAGTGCAACCAGCCCGCGTGACCTGGTCGTCAGCGTCCGGTTGTTCAATCCGCAGAGCCAGCCCATCACTGTGCTGGCATCCGAGATCGCAGTTGTGTTCTCACCGGTGGTACTCGAGGATGTCTATCCTGTCGGGCCGCTGGTGCAGGCGGGCGGCGAGACCCTTCCTCTGGTCGTCGAACCAGGGCAAGCACAGGACATCGAACTGCGCTTCGCCTGGAATGGCGACCCCTATGTTGGGTTGCAAATCGGCGGGTACAGATTTATTGCCGTGTTGCGCTGACAGGCCCCAGCCATCCTGAAGGGAGGTGATGCCCGAGAATAGATCGACGACGTAACTGTAATCAAAAAAATCGTCAGTACAGCGAAAGGAAACACCTATTGGACGCTATTCAGAACTTCATTCAAGACATCGAGTCAACGCTGCTAGCCATCTCCGGTTCCTTTGCCGTGATCGGGGTGCTGGGGTTGGGGTTTATGTATCTCGGCTCCTCCCTCCCCCTGATCTCGCAATGGAAGCAGGATCATCCCAAGGCCTTCAACGACGTGGCACTGGGACTGGTCTTCCTGGTCATCGCCTCCGGCGGTGGTGTGGCAGCACTGATCGGTACCTGATAAAGGAATGGCGGAGAGGGTGGCGTTCCTGGTGTCAGCCAACGGGCGCCATCCCTCCCTACCACAAAGAAAGTATACGAGGATTTGGAAATCGTGACAGCATGGCAGCGTTCGAACATCACAGTAAGACATGAAAAAGGCATTGGCGCCGTGAGCTTTAGGCGGCTGCTTGTTGCAGGGGGAGCAGGTGCGATCGTTGCTCTGGTTAGCGGGCGACTGGTTGGTTTCTTCCCATCCTGCCTGGGTGCAGGAGTGGTGCTGGCCGTAGTGCTGGTCATTACCCACCCAGTCGAAGGCATGCCACTCTTTGCCTTCTCCCTGCGCAATCTGCGTGGCCTGGCGACGGTCGCAGCAGCCACCCGGCAGACCGACTCGCTCTCGGTTATAGGAAGAGCGCTTCGAGTCACGCCGGAGGAGGGCATTCTGCAGGCTGATGCAGCCTTTGATTCGGAATGGGAGAACGAGGAAACCGAAGACCTGCTCGACGGGGACTGGGAATACCTGGGGCGCTTCGCCGATGCACCGCGCGAGGGATTGTCAGCAGCGGAGAACCCCTTCAAAGGAAAAGGAGGCGTGTAGTGAGTTTCCTCCAGATGTCCCCATCCGAACTGCCTCTCGTCGGGCGTCGGCTCAGACCGGCAAGCTTTCTCATCGAACCTTTCGACCTGTTTCTTCATGGCGAAGAACAGGCACTGCTCGTATTGCAGAACCGCTTTGCCGCTTTCCTCCGCTCCCTTGATGGCCCGGCCCGCTTTGTGACCTGGCATATGCCCACATCTTTGCGCCCGCTGATTGACTGGACCATCAGTGAAGCGACACGCACCTCCAACCCCTGGCGCACGTCTATCCTGATGGAATATCGCCAGTGGTACGAGGAGTTGGAACGCGGAGGGGACTTTCAACAGGCACTGTGCGGCATGGCAGTCTGGTCGGAGGATGACACCAGCGCACGTTCGCTGGGCATGGCTGCTTCAGCAGGCATGGGTACCCGGGTGGTTGAAGGCCGCTGGCCGCCGCTTGTCCGCGGTGAGTACCGCCTCAAAGCCTCCCCCATCTGGCACCTGGAGCCAGTAAGTCGGCCCGGTGGCAGGCCCTATGTTTCGCTGCTCGGAACCTACGCGTTTAAGAGCGTCGAGTGGACCTTCTTCCGCCCAATGGCACTGCTCTTCACCATGGGTATCCCCATCGCGCTGTCGGTGGACATCCCCCGAACATGGGAAGCCCACGACGCGGTGTCGAAGCTGGAAGGCGTCATCACCGCCATGCAGGCACACCTGGCTACCAGCCGGGCACTCGATACCGGCAGCCAACGGCAAGTTGCTGATTGTTCTGCCGCGCTGGCCGAGCTGCACGGCGGTCAGGCGCTGCATGATGTGCAGATCAAGATCGCGTTGGCAGCAGAAGACCCGGACACGCTGCGTGACCGGGTGGAAGAGGTGCGAAAGCGCATGAAACCGTTCATGGGGCTGCGCGTGGAGGTGGGCGGAGACCAAGTTCGCGCCGCCCGTTATTTCACAACCGAAACGACCGCGCGGCTGGATCCACGCCCAGCCACCTGGCCGATGACCTCCCCGGCACTGGCGTTGAGCCTCGGCTTCCTGGGAATGCGCAAGCTGGAACCCCGGGCTGGCATTATCCGGGGGACAAGCGCAGGCGGGGGCTGGCCCTACATCTACAACGACTGGGAGACCAGTCAGGGAAAGAAGGCGGTACACGAGTGCTGGGTGGGAACGACCGGATCCGGCAAAACCTTCGCCCTCAACTGTTACCTGTCGCGTTCGTTAGCCCATTACGGCATCCCCTTTGACTTGCTGGAGCCGATGGGGCACGGTCGGCTGCTGGCCTCCGCCTTCAATATCGAAGCGCACTCACTCAGCGCCCGTCGCAGCAGTCTCAATCCGCACGATCCGGTCTATCCGCGTCTGGGCGAACAGATTGCACATGTCATCCGGCTGTACGAGACCTTCCTGCAGCGCCCACTGGGTGGCGACCCAGCGAGCAATATCCAGGCCTCTCTGCTCTCACAGGCACTCTATCAGCATTATCAGGGGAAGAACCTGTCTTTAATGACTCCTGCTGAAGCACCGCTGGTTGAGGATGTAGTTGATACGCTATCCGGGCTGGGTGACACCGATCGTATTCGGGAGATGGCCAGGGAGTTCGCCGAGGAGATTGCGGGGCTGGCTACCGGTAGCGGCCCCTATGGGCACTTCCTGAACAGCCATACCAGCGTGGACTTCTCTGTGGTAGGTGAAAGTCAGCCTCGCATTTTCACCTTCCACGAGATGGAGGAGGATGAGGTGCTGATCGCCATTGCCTATACCCAGGTGCTGGCTGCCCTGATGCGCACCGCACTGTCCAACGACAGCCCGCGCATTATCGCCGTGGACGAGGTGTATCGCATGATGCGCCATCCGTCCCTGCTCAAGTTCCTGATCAACGCGGTCAAGACCCTGCGCACCAGAAGGAAAAAGGTGATTGTCATTGACCAGCAGATGCGAATATTTGTTTCCGATCCGCAGGCGCGACTGCTGTTTGAGAACTGTCCCATCCGGGTCATCTTCGCCCAGCGCGGTGGGGAGGATGTCTTCACCCACGACCCGGCTTTTGCCCACTACACCCACCAGCACCGGCGCATCATTGCCGAGTTGCCGCGTTTCCGATTCCTGATGGAGACGGACGAAGGGGTGTTCTATCTCGATAGTGCGGCCAGCCGCTCTGAACTGCGCCGATATGGCAGCACATAAAGAAGGAAAGATTATGACCATTCGAACGGATAAAGCACAAACCACGATGGACCATGAGTTGATTGTTGCTGAGCGTTACCGTTGGTGGGGGGTATATCTCATACGCGAGAAGCGCAGGCTGAGAGGTATAGCAGAGGCAGTGCAAGCTGAAGAAGCCGCAGCAGCCTTAAAGCAGCAAACCAATCATTTGGAAGAGCAAATAGTTAGTGACGGAAGCGAGACTCCAGAGGAACTGCTCACCCGTGTGGATACTGAGCTGGACCTAGCTGATGCGCTTCAAGAAATGGCACCGACCGAAAGCGTAGAGGCCGAAGAACCGGATACCCGCGCAGACGCCGCACAAGATAAACAACCCATTCCCGAAGACCGCCTGCGACGCAAGCTGGCAGGTCGCGCAAGGCTGCTGGCCAGCAAACAGGACGACACTGAGGATGAGGCCTTTTAAGTCATGGTGCACTGGCTCTTCACCACCTATCGCGAGCAGTTTGCTGTTTACGCGGCAATCCCGCTTTTGACTGCCGGATTGGTACTGCCCTTTGTTGCTGCTTTCCGACTCGGTCAGCCGGGCCGGAAGGTCGCGCACCTGGGTGCAGGCCCGCGCGAGCGCCGCCTGATGGCCGCAACACTCTCCATCGTGGCGATGGCTGTCATGCACCTCCTGCTGCTCATCGGCGGCCATCTGGCTGTTGAGCGCGCTCCTTCGCTGATCCGGTCCTGGCCGGTGCATCTCCTGCTTGGCCCACCGGGGGTCAACCAGGCGCGTCTGCTTGCTGCCCTGGGATTTCTTCTGGCTGGTGGTGGGTTGGCAGCGTTGGGTGCTTACACCCAGATTCAGGATGGTGGCAGGTTGCGTGAGTTAGTCAATCGACTGCGCGACCCGCTGCGCGTCCGTGAAGAACTGGGGTCGGCGCACTTCTGTTATCCAGGTGAGTTTGTCCGCCTGCAAAAGCCCAAGGGGGAGTACGAGTTGCGCCTGCTCGGGTCGTTCTATGGTAAGCGTGGGCGTGGTGACGAGGCGAAGCGCTCCTATCGCCTTGACCGAGGGCCGAACCGCAACAACCGTTGGCCGTGGATCGCGCTGAGTGTCGAGGACCAGGCACGAGGTCTGTGCCTCATCGGCCCGCCCGGCACTGGCAAGTCACAGGCTGGCATTCTGCCTGTCACCGCCGATGCCATGAAGGCAGGCCAATCGCTGATTGTGCTCGACCCGCAGGGTGAGCTTGAATCACACCTGCTTGACTATGCGCGTGTCACGGGACACCTGGTCATCATCCACGACCCGACCGATGATACACTGCCCCGATTCAACCTGGCGTACGGGGTGGAGAATGTGAGCGATGCGCAGGCTATTGCCGGTGTACTTGTCGGTCGCGGCGATGGCGGGCATGAGGATTTCTGGACCAAATCCGCCCGTAACCTGCTTGCTGCCTGCCTGCTGCGCTTTGAGAGTCTGGGCAGTATCCTGGAGGCCTTCGATGATCTGCACACTCTATCCGGGGTGTTAATGGAAAAAGACGATGGAGCAGCCAATCTGGCACGGTCCTTTGCTGCCGGTGTCAAGGTCAATGACCGCAGCGCGCCGGGCATTCTCGCCACTCTTCAGGCCTCCACCCTGAGTGCCTGGGCAGAGCGAACGGTGCAGGCAGCAACCGGTGCGACCGACTTCACAGCGGAGATGATCATTGAGCGGCCTACGCTGCTGCTCCTGCGCTGTCCGGGACGATATATGAAGGTCTACGGCCCTTATCTGGGCGCAGTCTTACAGCGCCTCATGCTCGATCTGGATACTGTAGCCGGGCAGTCAGCAGATGGCGCATTGGAGAGGCCAGTCAAGATTGTCATCGATGAGTTCCCGCTCATGGGCCACTTGGGCAGCATCGTCGAGGCAGTAAACCTGTTTCGAAAGCGGCACATCTCCATCGTTATCGCCGCTCAGACGCTTTCGCAGTTCGACCTGATTTACGGCAGGGCCGGGGCGGAAGCGCTCATTGCGGGTATGGGAACCCAGGTCTACTTTGGCTCCTGTGACGCGGCGACTGCACGCTTTGTCAGCCAGTCGTTGGGCCGGGCTACTGAGCGCGTTCACAGCCGGAGAATACGTCCAGATGGCGCATCTATCGAACCACAGCTGCGCCAGCGCGACCTGATGTCGATTGAGGAGGTGATCACCCCACCAATGGGAAACTGTACGCTTATCCATCGCTATGCGACGACGACCTATGCGGCTCAGGTGGTACTGCTAAGCAGCCTGACCCCCATGTTCCAACGGGAGGATTGGGCGCAGGCTGTTGTCCGCGCCCGGTATGTCGAGCCACTGGTGCTTGAGCAGCCACTGTTTCAGCGGCAGGTCTGCAGCAAACCGGATGAGCCAGGTCTTGCAGATATTTCTTTATCAGACACAACATATTGAGAGCATTCAAGGAGGATTTGATGCTTCTGACAAGCAAGAGCCGCGTGGCGTCTTCCACAACAGCACGCGGCCCCGCATCACCCGATGTCGCTACCGGGCTTAGAGGTATTGTACAATGGGCTAATACAGCCAACAACCATGTTCTGACCATAGACTGTCGGAGAGAGCGCTCATGAAGCGCTACATCTTCTCAGGTGGTCAGGTCAGAGTAGATGAGGATGCCAACCTGCGACCGCGCAAGCGGAGGCATCCACTACGCAGCTCGCCGATCTGGATTAAGCTACCGGATGGGCCGCCCAAGCCACTCATTCCCGCAGATGACTTCCGCCCAAAATATAGTGAAACCACAGGGAGCAGGCATGGCAAATAACGGTCAAGGACTATCATCAGAAGCACAGTCCCGCACGTATCGGGTCGCCATCTACGCTCGGTACTCCTCAGAGATGCAGAACGAACTGAGCATTGAGGATCAGGTGACCCGCTGCCGGGAGGAAATCGCCCAACGTGGCTGGCGCGTAGCGGGTATCTACAGTGATAGCGCCCGTTCCGGTTGGAGTCTCGACCGGGATGGCTTCCAGGAACTTCGTGCTGCTGCTGAGAAAGGTAAGTTCGAGGCTGTGATCATGTGGAAGTTTGACCGGCTTGCCCGCGATCACAACCACACCGTGATGATAAAGGCTCTGCTGCGCCACCAGTATGGGGTGAAACTCTATTGTGTGGAAGGGGTATCAGAAGATGACGATGACTCGCCTTACTCAGCTCTTGTTGAGCAGATGATTGCAGTGTTCGCTGCTTTTTACTCACGCAACCTATCTACGGACACCAAACGTGCCAAGCGGGCAAGGGCCATGCGTGGGGAGTTCAACGGCAGTGTAGCACCCATTGGATATACGCTCATTACTAAACGCAAGGCCACAGAGGATCTTTCCGCTGGTCTTTACCCTGATCCGGAGGTGGCTCCGGTCATTGCTGAGGCATATGCACGGTATGCGACAGGCAGATACAGTGATCGCACGATTGCCGAATGGATGAATGAGCAGCCAGCTATCCAGGGCTACTGCGAGGGCAGGCGGCCCATCGGCAAAGAGATGGTGCGCGATATGCTCCAAAACCGCACCTATACTGGTCGGGTCTCGTATGCTGAAACCTTCTACGATGGTGCCGCTCTGGGTCAAAAGAAGAAGTCCCGGCGTGGACGTATGGAGTGGTTTGAAGGGCGGCATGATGCCATCGTCAGCGATGAAGTCTTTGATGTTTGCCAGTCTGTTCGCGAGCGAATGGCTAGTACCCGCAAGACCGAGTTCGAATCTCGCACCTATATCCTGCCGGATCGGGTTTTCTGCGCACACTGCATCGCCCGTGAGCATGACAACATTGGCGACCCCTACTATGGCAAGATGCGTATCTCCTGGCACAACCGGGATAAGGTTGGGCATTACCGCTGTGTCTCGCGCGACCGAGGTTTTGGAGAATGTGCGCAATCCTACGTCAGGGAGGATGTGGTGATCGACCAGATTGTCGAGATCCTGTCCGGAATGCGCGTACCTCCAGAAGCGCTTGCTCGAATTGACCGTGCAGTCAGAAACCGAAAAGCCAACGAAGAAATGCTCGTGCAGCTTGCAGAACTGGAAGACCAACAACACAGAGTGCAGTTCAGTTGGGAACACGGCAAGTTGACACCGGAGGAATATCTGGAGAGGACCAGCCAGCTTGAGCGTGAGATTGCGTCTTTACGGCCTTTGGACTATGATAATCTCGAGGAAGCGGCTGATCTCATTACCCACTTCCAAACCTACTGGGATCAGTGCGCGGTAGTAGACGAACCAAAGGAAGCCAGACAACAATTGATGGCTAAGATTATCGACCGGGTATTCCTCTATAATGACAGCGTCGTTGCAGTCGCACTGCACCCCGATTTTGGTGTAGTGCTTGACGTTCCCGACGCTGCCCCCGATCAAATCCTCACGGCCCTCGCGGCCAATGAAAAAGGGTACACCTCATCAGAAGTGTACCCAGTACGGGAGCGACGGG
>Ga0232064_100349_pt1 | contig 10603 bp, 6 predicted proteins | sample LAC_MetaT_8_FD_169130 | JGI IMG/M metagenome (GOLD analysis project Ga0232064, IMG submission 169130) | Metatranscriptome of anaerobic ammonium oxidizing microbial communities from anammox membrane bioreactor (MBR) in UC Berkley... | ecosystem: Engineered > Bioreactor > Anaerobic > Unclassified ... | reverse complement strand
CTATCGGATCCCATTCACTTCGGAAACCCAACTCTAAAGCCCGTTCAACCAGCAAACATTCTCAGAAAAACACCTCAGACCAGGACCACCGCGTGGTTCTGGTTGTTGTTTCCCCTGTGAGACCCGGTAGACATTGCTGGTTTCGGGCGGCTTTACTGCCTGGCGGACACACGACCGAAGCAAACAGGTCGCCCCGCCATCGGGCTTTTCGCACGAGCTCTCGCGTGAGTAATGCGGGTACTTCGTGCTGAGCTCTCAGTTCCAAGCTGTTTGTCAACTTCTGACAGTCAGGCAGCCAAACGGCTGTCGAACTCTCAACCTAGATGGAGGTTAGACATCATGCAAAATGATGACCGACTGAGCAAAGCCCTTGCGCTACCTCCTCTGTGCGAGCCTCCGAAGACCTACGTCGAGTTCCTCCAGGAGCTCGCGAAGCATTCGGAGTACGCCGACACCGCTCCGGCGGTGATTCTTCGCGCCATCGAAACGATGGGTGAAGAGGAGGTCGACCAGGAGACCGACTGCGAGCGCCGCGCCTTCCTTCAGACCCTGAAGAAGATCGGCATCCCCTCGTGGAAGGCCTTCCGGCACGTCTGTGGTAGCCAGCTCTTTGCCTACAGGCTGATTAAGAGGTTTCTCGAGCCCGCCGCCGGTGGTGGCGCACAACTCAAGAAGCTTCTGGTTGTAGAAGGTGGTCCTGCCTCCGGCAAGGACTTCTTCCAGGACGGTATCGCCCGGGCTCTCGAGTCCCACGGTACTGTCTACGCGGTCAAGGGTTGCCCCGACCACGAGAACCCCCTGAACCTGCTCAAGTTCCTCTCCAAGGAGCAGCTGGCAGGCGTGGCGGATGCAGCCGGTATCGAGCTCGCTGTGCTCCAGCACATGCTGCTCACCGCCGGCGAGCCCTGCCAGCACTGCTACACGGCAGTGATGGGTGACCTCAGCAATCCCAAGGAGACTCCGTCTCTGGCCGAGATCAAGGTGGAGCGCATCCGCCTGTCTCGCCGTTCGGCCGGTATCTTCGAATGGGTTCCGGGACAGGACTGCTCGCTGGTCGCCGCCCTCCGGCGCGCGAACCGCGGCATCCTCTCCATGCCCGACGCTTTCATGGAGCGCGAGGTCGAGCCCGGCAAGACCGATGAGCGGCTCATCCTTCTGGATGCCACTCAGTATCGGCGACTGCCCGGACTCTGCACCGGTCACGAGACCGTTGCCCCGAGCCCGCTCGATGTTTTCATGTACGCTTCCACGAACCGTGGGGCGTTCGAGACGTTCCTCAAGACCCTTCCGGACATCGATGCCTTCACCGGCAGGAGCGAGCAGCTGAAGCTGCCGTACAACCTGGTCCGTGTGGAGGAAGAGCGCGCCTACCGGACCGAAATGGAACGGTACGAGAAAAAGGCGCACTTCGGACCGCTCGCTCTTAAGATGATTGCGACCCTCGCCGTCATCAGCCGCTATGCGGTACCCAAGGAAGGGGAACCCTTCATCGACCCCATCGACCGGATGCGCTTGCTGCAGGGCGAGCACGTGAAGGTCAAGCCGCGTTCCGGCTCCGACTGGTCCGGCACCTGGGCCACCGAGTCGGGTTCGAGCAGCGGCGGTGGGTACGGCAGCGGATATGGCAACAATCTAGCCAGCAACCGGAGCGGTGGTACCGTTCCGGGCGCCCAGGCCAAGTCGCTTCCCGACAACGTCGCCATCACGCCGCAGCTGATGTGGAGCCTCATCGGTCCGGACGAAGGTCTGGCCGGGCTCGACATGCGGTTCATGATGAGCTTGCTTTCCCGGCTGAACCAGTACGGTCTCGGTCGTGATGGGCATCAGTCGGTGACCGCGCTGGAAGCTATCATGCTCCTGCGGCAGGTCATCCACCAGAAGCTCGTCGACACTACCAACCTGACGCCCGAGCAGACCGCCATCCTGAAGCGGTGCCAGAAATGGCTCGGCGGCGCTCCCAAGCCCGGCGACGAATCCTGGGCGGCGGAAGCCAGCAACAGGCCCGGTCTCATCGAATCCGAGTACCGTCGTCTGTTGAAGCATCAGATCCTGCACGTGTTTGCCCCGGACTACGAAGAGCGCGCTCAAGAGCTCTTCCAGGACTACGTCCTGCACGCCATCGGCTTCGCCATCGGCGACAAGAAGGTCCGGCACAGCAAGCTCGGTGAGATTCCGGTCAACGAGGACCTCCTCAATGACCTCGACCGCATCCGCGTCGGCAAGTCGAAGGGGGCCTTCCTCGACGACGATGAGAAGAAGTTCCGCAAGGCGCTTCAGACCATCATGTCCGACCGCAAGGACGAAATCATCGAGCAGCAGCTCGAGGGTCTCGAACCCGATTCGGAAGAGTATAAGGAACGGCGCAAGGCCCTTGCACGCGAGTACAAGGAAACCTGGGAAACCGTTCCCGAGCTCGCCAACGCGATTCGCACCAAGCTCGACACCGAGATTGGCGAAGCAGTCCAGAAACTCCTCACAACCGAAGTTGTGTCCGACCTTGACAAGAAGGAGCAGGCTCGCCTGCTCACCGCGAAGGAATTGCTGGAGAAACTCGGCTACAGCCCCAAGGGGATGAAGCAGATTCTCGAGTATGCCAAGCGCGTCAAGGTCTGGTCGCATCAAGCCTAAAGCTAGGAGACACAATCATGTCCAGTAACAACATCCTGTACACGCGGGAATCCCACCCGCACCTGTTCCTGCCTGAGGACCCGTTTCCGTACTCGTTCGAGAAGGAAGGTCTCAAGGCCACTCTGCGTGACTTTCTGAAGGTCGTCCGTCGGCACCCGGCATACGTCGAGCCCACCCACGCGGCCTTCCACCGCCTCTTCGTCCGCGACGGTCTCAACATGTCGCGCGCCGAAGCGCTGCTCCGCATGACCGGCCACGAAGTGCCGGCCTACAACAGCTGCGACGCCTTCTTCGGCGTCGAGGATCCGATCCACAAGATCGTCAACTCCTACGGCTACCAGGCTGCCGAGGGCGGTCGTGCCCGCAAGAAGGCACTGGCCATCACCGGTTCGCCCGGCGCCGGCAAGTCCGACTTCGTCAACATGATCCAGTACAAGATCATGCGTCGGCGCGAGCCCATCCCGTTCCTGGGCGGCTCCCCGATGTGGGCGAACCCGCTCAACGCGCTGTTCCTGCCCAAGCTCATCGCGGGCAAGAAGACCAAGCGTCGTCGTGACGCCATGGTCAAGGAGCTCACCGGCATCATCGAGCGTCTGGACCTGAGCGGCGAGTCCGCTCTGGACTTCAGCGTCACCGAGGTCGGTGCCATCGCCAAGAAGCACGGCTTCAAGGCCGGCCAGGAGCTCGGCGCTGCCGAACTCGCCGCCATCGTCATGGGCAGCGAGGAAGACTTCGTGAAGATCGTGTGCTACGGTCTGAACCTGCCGAAGGCCACCGTCGACGCCCTCGTCCGCCCCGACCCCTGGGCGCAGGACGTGGTGCTGGGCGAGTTCTTCGGTCCGGCTCTGGTCGACCGCGACGTCATGGATCTCGCCGGCCTCACCGAGAAGTACGGCGAGCTGAAGGGCAAGCGCAAGGGCGACGAGAAGTACGGCCACTTCGACGAGTCGTACGCCGTCGACCTGGGCGATTTCCCCATCGACAACATGTTCATGTCCGAAGGCGAGGGCATGGTGGACGTTGCCGAAGTGCAGCCCATCAACTTCGACCTGAAGGTGTGGCGTGGTGACGTCGACATCTCGGCGCTGGGCCTCTACGACGACCGCGACCCGCGGACCGTCAGCCCGTCCGGCGTGTTCAACAAGGGCAAGCTGATCATCCTCACCGAGGGCTTCCGGAACCCGCCCGAGGGCTTCCGCATCCTGCTCGAGGGTCTGGAAGGTCAGCGCCTGTCTCTGCCCGATCCGCTGGGTAACCACCACCAGCAGGGCGTGGGCTGGGAGGGGATGATCATCATCCACTCCAACGACGAGCAGTGGAACAAGTTCTGGAGCAATCCGGACCACCGCGCTCACAACGACCGTCTGCACTGGGTGAGCTTCACCTATCCGCTCGAGCCGCAGCAGGCCGCGGCGGTGACGGAGAAGCTGTACTCGCTGTCGTCCTTCGGGCGCCCGTCCGATAAGGGCGGCGTCCACCGCGAGCCCCTGATGAGCCTCTACACCGGCATGTTCCGGGTGGCGACTCACCTCGACTGGGCGAGCAAGGGCAACCTGGGCTTCATGCCGGTCCTCCGCGCCTACATGGGCGAGACCGTGCGTCAGCCGGGCATGGGCACCGAGCTCGAGTTCCGCGCCCTTCGCGAGAAGGCTCCGTGGACCGAGGGCCTGGACGGCATGTCGCCCCGCGACATGGACACCATCCTCGGCGAGCTGGCCGCTCAGGCCAAGCAGGAGTTCGAGACCGGCAAGCGCGTCTCGCCGGGCTACACCGTGGCCGAGCTGCGTGACCACATGATCGCGCGGTTCTCCAAGGATCCCCGTCTCGACCAGAAGACGAAGGAGAAGTGGATTGGCTGGCTGCAGGGGCCTCTGGAGCGTGAGTTCCGTCGTCCCGAGCTGACCAAGGTGTACAAGGCGGCGTTCATCCCGAACTTCACCGACCTGTGCCAGAACTTCTTCCGGAAGTACCTGGAGTACATCAAGTCCCTCAACCGCACGACTCCCAAGCAGGGCTTCTCCGGCGGCCAGTACCTGACCGCTCAGGACATGGAGCGCTTCCTGCAGGAGATCGAGCGCGCCGACACCATCGCCATCAACACGGCGCAGGCGGACAAGTTCCGCACCAACGTCATGGTGGCGGTCGACGCGTACAAGGATGAGCACGGTGTGTCGGAGCCCCCGTACACCTGCCACGAGGGTCTGAAGCGCTGCATCGAATCCTACGTGCTGCGGCAGGCCAAGGACATCACCGGCGTGATCGGTCTCACGAACCTCACCAAGGAGGAGAAGGAGCGTCTCGACGGTGCCAAGGCACGCCTCATCAAGGAGCACGGCTACGACGAGTACACGGCTGAGAAGCTGCTCGTCGAGGTGGCGATGACGCGCGACTTCCTGGTCGCTTAATCGAACTCGCTGACCTAGGCGCAGCCTAGTCGGCGGTTCGCGAATCAGTCGTGGGGGCGGGGTCCATCGTGACCTCGCCCCCCTTCTGTCTTCTCAACTAACCGACTGGCTACGCAAGTAGCACGTCCTGATGGAGGTTATCAATGGCTAAGAAAGACTTCAAGAAGCCTCACGGCGACAAGAAGGCTGGCGAGACCCCGCATGGCGAAAGTAAGCCGACGACCACGGAAGCCCAGGCTCCTGACCAGGAGTTCCAGACGCTGCTCGTGGACTGGCTGAACACTCCGCCGGAGAGGACACGTACATCCGTGGTCCTTCCGCAGCCGGCCTATCTCGACCGTACGATTGACGACAGGCGCCGCTTCATGGAGCGCGCCAAGCCGAAGATCACCAAAGATGTTTTGAAGCAGATTATCCGTGGTGACAGTGGCATCATGGATATGACCCACGGCAAGCCGATCACTCGGCTGGCCAACCTGCTTCTCAGTCATGAGCTGATGCGGGACTGTTTCGTTGCCAGCGAGTCCGGCATGATCTACGTGCCGATGAACGCCAGCACCTTCGCCGCCGGCGGCAACATCGAAGTGCCGATCGGCATCGATGAGCCGTCCTGGTGGCCCGGCCGAGACAAGGCTGGTGGCGGTGGCGGTGGCTCCCAGGCTGGCGAGGACGATGCCGACATCGTCTATCTCCCCATCACCTACGAAGAGTTCGTCGAGCTGCTCAAGCTGCTCTTCGACCTCCCGTTCCTGAAGCAGACGGATGAGGACAAGCTTCTCGTCTACTCGATGAAGATGCGCGGTCTCAAGAAGACCGGTCCGATGGCTCGCTGGGACAAGGTCGCAACTGCCAAGGCGCGACTCGAGCGTTTCAAGACGATGATCAACGCTCGTCCCGACGACTTCCCCGGGCTCACCCCCGACAGCTACCCGTCCGCCGAAGACTTCCCGTTCCACAAGACCGACCTCCGCTTCAAGCGGGTGGAAGAGCGGTGGGACCCGGACAGCAAGGCCGTCGTGTTCATGAACCTGGACACCTCCGGCTCCATGGCTGGCGAACCTCTGGCGATCGCCAAGTTCTACTTCCTGCTCAACCTCATCTGGCTGCGCACCAAGTACAACACCGTCGCGGTGGTGTACATCGCCCACAACCACAGGGCGGAGCGCATCCGGTCCGAGGCCGACTTCTTCCGAGTCGGGGAAAACGGAGGCACCGCCTTCGCTCCGACCCACGAGCTCACCTGGCAAATCGCCCAGGCCGAGTTCGGCGGCGACGCCTGGAACAAGTATTCGCTCCATGCCACCGACGGCTTCTCCTTCGATGGGGAGGACGTCATCTCCGGCTGGATCGCGAAGCTCATCCGTGGCGGTTTCAACTACTTCGGCTACTGCGAAGTGGACCTGGGCTGGGGCTGGGGTGGAATGACCGAGGGCATGCGCTCCGTTCAGAACACTCCGTCCGATGTCCGGCAACACTGTGGTTGGGCTCGCTGCAAAACGCTCGACGACGTCCCCGAGGCCATGATGAAGATCATGACCGGTGACCGCTCCGCCGAATCTGAATAAGGAGTTGCGACTATGGATACGAAAATTCTGACTTCCAATCCCCAGGAAGCCCAGGTAGTCCGCAACCTGAACATCATGGTTCCGCGGATCCTGGCAGTTGGAAAGCGGTACGGGCTCGACCCGTGCCGCGCAATCTTCCGTCTTAAGTCGGACCAGCAGGTCCTCGACGACCTCGTCTACCCGCTCGGTATCGGCGTCAGCCGCCCGGCGTGGTGGTACGGCAAGGCGGCTCAGCAGAGCCGTCAGCGCGGCCAGGGCGGCCACGTGTTCGAGTTCGCAACGATCTCGGACCCGGCTGAAGTCGTCCTCGGTTCGACCAATGACCTGGTCATGCACATCCACGTGATCATCCACGCGTGGCTGGGTCACGTTCACCTGTTCACCAACAACCGCTGGCACCGGGAGACCGAGCAGGCAACCGCCCTGTATCGGTTCGCCCAGGACGAAGCCTTCGTCCGCAGCCTGGTCGAGAACCCCAAGGAGTGGGGCTGGGACCGGTACGAGTACTACGCCGACGCGGCTCACGCGCTGGAGAATTACTCCGGACCGCTGCCGACGCCTGTCGGACAGCCCAGCGACGCCGAGATGCGCAAGGAGCTCGAGGAGAAACTCGAGAACCTGAAGCATGCCTGGACGCTGGCCAAGACCGAGCCCGACCGCAAGGCCATCGAGGATGACATCCGCGACACGGCCCGTCACCTCTCCTGCCACCCGATCATGCCCACCGGAGACCTGCTGGGTTTCCTGATGGATCCGGACAACACCAAGCACCTGCCGGACGAGGCGCGGCGCATCATCGAGATGACCCGCTTCGAAAACCGCTACAGCACCCAGGTGGTGGGCCGCACCAAGACCCTCCACGAAGGCGTCTCGCACTGGGTGGACCGGCGCATCCCGCACGAGCCCGAGCTGGACATGATCCGCCTGGGCATGGACAAGATGATCGACGCCGCTGCCTATGACACCATGCACGATGCATGGCCGATCTACTGGTACAGCGACCCCTACGCGCTGGGCGAAGCGATCATCGCCTACATCGACCAGAAGCACAGCCGGGTCATCGGCAAGGAAACCGTGACCTACAACCGGCTGAAGCTGCTCACCGCCGAGGACATCGCCACCGGCAATTACCCCGATCGCATCGCGGGTGACCTGGTGGAGACCGACGAGGTGAAGACGGAAGAAGTGGACAAGTGGGACCGCAGTTATCTGCTGGAAGTCATGGACCACTATGACGACCAGCGCCTGTTCTACACCTTCCTCACGGAGGACTTCTTCGAGTCCCTCCACAAGAAGGCGCTGGGCTGGGTCAAGAAGATGATCATGGTGATCAACGGCCATCTCAAGCAAGTCCGCTGGGACCCGAACTACATCTTCGAGGGCGACCGGTTCCCGGAAACCCTGGAGGAGATGTTCGAGGTCGTCTCGGTCTGGATGAACCAGATCCAGATGGCTGACTGGCTCGGCTTCTTCGGGTACGGCGCGCCCAAGTTCCCGGCGTCGCAGGTGGTGCTGATGCAGATGATGCAAATCATCCAGACGGTTGCCGCCTACGACCAGGACAAGCACGCCTTCAAGCGTCAGATGCTGCTCCGCACGGGGCTGCAGGCGCTGCCCAACATCAAGATCGTCGACACCGGCCGGCACAACAACGCGCAGACCTGGACTCTCCGTCACGAGTTCGACCCGGACTTCGGTCCGCTTCGCCAGGGCTATGCGCGGCAGACGCTGCGGTACTTCTGGCGGCTCTGTGGTGACGCGGTCAGGCTCCTGACCATGGAGATCCTCACCGACGCTTACGGGCGTCCTTGGGGTCCGCCGCGTCCGTACCAGTACTCCTGCGACAACGGCAAGACCGTCAAGGAGCGCTGGCTGTAAGCCGCCGGTAACAGTGCTTCGGGGGCGCAGGCTGCAAGGCTTGCGCTCTCGTCGCTGTTCTAACTGGCAATTACCTTATCAGCTAAGGAGATTCAGTATGAAGATGAACAAAGGCATCCCCGCTCTCCCGAACGGGCTGGTCGTCGTCGACAAGGGTGGCTTCGCCCGACATGTGATGGTCGGAGTCCTCGGCGGCAACCGCATGCCCGCTTTCGGTTTTGACGTGAAGGGCTACCCGCCCAACCACTTCCGCATGGTCGGCCACGGCAACTTCGGTGTCGTCATCGGCGCCCGCCAGGCCCTCGAGGTGCGCATCCTGCTCGACGGCGAGGAGCTCCTCCAGACGACCCTGCGTCCCTACGAGCTGCCCAACGCCGCCGGCATGGACCCGATGCTCCGCCAGAAGATGGTGGAGAGCCCCCAACCGCACTACCTGACTCAGGACGCGGAAGGCAAGGCTTTCAAGTTCGGGGCCTACACCGGTGACCTGAACCTCGAGGATTACATCCGCGAGCAGCTCCATCCGGGAACCATGCAGAGCCCGCCGGCGCTTTCGTCGCTGGACAAGGGCGAAGGCGAACCCGTCGAGGAGGTGAAGGTCGACGTCGACCTCGCCAAGTACGGCTTCGTTCCCCAGGCGCCGGTCACCGAGGACGATCGTCCGACCCAGGCCGACGCCATCGATGCGCTCACCGCACTGGCCTCCCAGTCTCCGGACGAGGTCGAAGGCGGCGAGCCGAGTCACGATTCGGACGGCGGTGAGAGCAATCCCGTCGTTGCCGCAATCGCGGCTTCCGAACCTTCTTCCAGCGCTCCTGACGAAGTCAACCCGCTCACCCTGTCGCGGTCCTGGGCTCCCAGCCACGGGCTTCTGGCAGTCGGTGTGCGCATGATTCAGGAGGAGAGCCCCGAGGGCGTGCCCTCGAACCCGGACGGCTTCACCTATGTGATGTTCCAGCTCAACCCCTGGGATGTCCACAACAAGGTGATGGCTCAGGTCATGGGACGCATCATCGTTCCTTCCAAGGACGCGATGAAGCAGTTCATGATCGAAGAGGGTTTCGAGAGCGAGCTCGGTGGCGCTCACCGTTGCGACGTCGGCTGCGGTCTCAAGCATCGACATCGCTAAGTCCCGAGAAGGACAAACCTAACCGGAGGTTCAACCTATGGCAAAGCTCTGTGCAACCTGCCAGGAAAAGAAACCCGACACCTCGGTGCGGGGAACTTGCCAGGCAGCAAGTCATGTTCAGCAGTCCCAGCTTCCCAACGGACACCTGCCCTGGACGGACAGCCCCAACTTCACCCTGTGTGACGCCTGCGCCGAACACTTCGAGTTCTGCGCCTGGTGCTGGGGTCCGCTCCATGGACATCCCTCGGTGACCGTCCCCACGGACAAGCAGTTCGTTCGCGTTTTCGAGCAGGACAGCGGCACCCACGTCGAAGGCATGTATGTCGGCGAACAGGTGCTTGCGCAGTTCACCATCGACCGCTTCTCGGGTCTCACCTGGGAAGTCGCCACCCTCTCCTATGGCGTGCGGCACGTCGCCTCGCGTCTCGTGACCGAGGGCGGTGGACGCCACGCCACGCTCGAGATGTACTTCGACCTGAACAAGTCCGATCCGGACGCCGTCATCGAGCTGGAGCAGGTCTCCAGTTCGCGCTGGTCCTCGGTATCCAACCCGAAGACCTGGAAGGTCACGGTGGAGGTGAAGCAGTAATCCTCTTATAGAGGTACGCTTCCTCCCCGCGTGCGTCGGGTTGGGCCAGAGCTTCGGCTCCGCCCGCCCGACGCACGACCAGACTGTGTTTCGCTGACAACGCTACCATGGGTCCAACAGGCCATCGTAGCGTTGTCTTTTTCTGATTCTTTCTATTATATTCTATCGTTGTTTGATCCAACTCATACCTAACCAAAAGACGCAGACAGGAAGGGGCGATAGGGGTGGGTACCGGAATGATTTCGAGGTGAAAAGTGGTGTCGAATCCGGTGGAGGCGAGCGTTTGGAGTAAGCGCAGGCAGCAGTAAGAGCACGGAGATAAAGCCGTGCAACGCGGTTAGAGGATTGGGAAGAGGGTGGCAGGTCTAGGCGGCCATCGGTAGCAGCAGGGTACGCGCGACTGGTTTGT
>Ga0232064_100342_pt1 | contig 10736 bp, 10 predicted proteins | sample LAC_MetaT_8_FD_169130 | JGI IMG/M metagenome (GOLD analysis project Ga0232064, IMG submission 169130) | Metatranscriptome of anaerobic ammonium oxidizing microbial communities from anammox membrane bioreactor (MBR) in UC Berkley... | ecosystem: Engineered > Bioreactor > Anaerobic > Unclassified ... | reverse complement strand
ATAATTACCATAAATGCTGCTGCAGAAATGTAAAACGCGCCCAGGAGGATTTGAACCTCCAACCTCCGGATTCGTAGTCCGTGACTCTATCCAATTGAGCTATGGGCGCTAATAATCGTTTTCTGGCTTGTAAAAGCATAGCACACCATTCCCCGTACCTGAATATTTTTAAGCATCAAGTTATGTCTTCGGAATATATCACACTGACAAACAAAGTTTGTCAGCGCCACCCTGCAACCCGCTTAAATAAAATGAAAATCCCTATACAATTAAATTAAAAGTCCATCTTCATAAAATAGCTGGATCTTAAGCAAATTGCATTTAACAGTAAAGAATTACCAATCCTGGCGGAGGTGTGCACATTGACAAGCGAACGAAAACAAGTATAAGCATATCAAAAGTTATTGTCAAGACATAATCCCTTTGTCCTTAAAACTAACAAAACACTCGTTTCCTATGATAATATGATCCAAAACTTTTATGCCAACAATATTTCCTGCCTCTGCTAATCGTCTGGTTATTTGGAGGTCTTCTTTGCTGGGTTCGGGATCACCTGAGGGGTGATTATGGACAAAGATCACTGAGGCTGCAGATTCCTTAATTGCCGGATTAAAAACCTCTCTGGGATGAACGATGCTTGAGGTAAGGCTGCCTGCGGAGATTTGCAACTCTTTGATAACACGGTTTTTATTGTCAAGGAGCACGACGGAAAAGACTTCTTGTTTCTTTCCGCGTAAACGTTCGTGGAAATGATCAAAGATGTCATTGCTACACTTGAATTGCTGAAGAGGTTTTACTGAAATGGTAGAAAACCGTTTTGCGATGGCTAAGGATGCCTTGATCTGTGCCGCCCGTGCCGGGCCTATCCCCTTTATCCTGCACAATTCGCCAACAGAAGCCGTACTCAGCCTTCGAAAATCTCCGTACTCGGAAAGAAGCTTTTGTGCTAAATCAACTGCACTGTAATTGGTAGTGCCATCACGAATGATGATTCCTAAGAGTTCTGCATCTGTCAGATGTTCATCACCACTTTGGATTAGTCTTTCCCGGGGTCTCTCATGGGTAGGAAGCTGTTTTATTGTAGGGCGTTTCTTTTCTTCCTTCATAAATCGCAATAATAATGTCGCATAAATGACATGCCGGGATCATGAAAGGTTTCTTTCCTGGCAGGCCATCTCAATACACCGACAGATTATACTTCGGGAATTTTCCCTGTCAACAAAATGTCTTTGCATACACATTCCGTAAAAAATATTTGATTAAACCTTCCGCCTTGCTTATAGTACTAGGGAATACAAATAATTTTTCAGGAGATTGACCAATGTATACCCCAGATTCGGCTTTGTCTGAATTTCAGACCGTTATTACACCACGTCAAAATCTTACAGACGCATGCAAGATATTAATAGAAAAAGCAAGGGAACTTGGCTGTGCACAGGCAGCAGTCATTCATCCTAATGCTGTCGTTATCGGGCGATGGGTTCAGTTAAAATGTAAATATGGATGTGAAGAATACGGGAAAAAACTCACCTGCCCGCCTCACTCGCCATCGTATGAAGAAATGAAAGAGATTCTCAGGGAATATAACCGGGCATTGCTTCTTCACGGACACATGAGCTGGCAGATGCGGTATATTACGGCAGAAATCGAAAAATTGGCTTTTGCACTGGGATTTTATAAAGCTTTTGGACTAGGAGCGGGTCCTTGCAAATTATGTGAGAACTGCGATACCACACATTCCTGTATTCGCACGATGGAAGCAAGACCTTCTATGGAGGCATGCGGTATCGACGTCTATCAGACAGCAAGAAATCATAACTTCAAAATTGAGACCCTGAAAGACAAAAATGAGGAAGCCAATATATACGGCTTAATTCTTTTAGACTAAATTTCAAGGATGCGGCGGGAATCATTTGTATAATTCATTAAAATATCATCATCGCCTGAACCTGAATACGCCTTTTTAACATATCAATATTACCGCATCGGTTTCCGCAGAGAGATAGTTAGCAGGGTGGCTGATTACCGATGAGCAAACGAACTATTAATTCCGTTATCGGGCAGTAATAGTTTTTTAGAAACAAGAATGAGTTTTTACCAGAATCTTGCACAAAGGCAAGATTCTGGTGTGTAATTATCTAGTGTAGCGTTTTACAAAGATGTCTACACATGTTATGTCATTGCGGGTGACAGCGAAGCAGTCTTAGGTCTTTTGTAAACAACAGATTGCTTCGTTGTACCATTCCTCGCAAGAACATTTGCTTGTGTATAGGTTTTTATGAAATGTTATACAAGTGTGGAACAAGGATACGGCTCCCGGCGGCTTCTATTCATAGAGAAATGGAGAATTCTTGCCAGCACGAATTATCCCTGCTGCAATATAAATTCTCGAATATTTTATAAGGTAAGGAGGAAAGGCTGTGGTTACAGATATCATTAATAAGGTAATCAATCTTGGTTTGGGGGCAGTGCTTCTCACGAAAGAAAATATCGAGGAAGTCATTGATGAAATGGTAAAAAAGGGAGAGATCAAGAAGGATGAAGCAAAGGCACAGGTAAATGAGCTGCTTAAAAAAGTTTTATCAAGCAAACAGGAGGTTGAATCGAAGATCGAAAGGATTGTGGAAAACATGCTCCACAAACTGGATATACCGACACGAAAAGAACTCCAACAAATGCAGAACAAACTCGATGAAATTATAAAAAGACTGGAATCCAGAGAAGACCAGACGTTATAACAACGCGCCAGGGCAAGCACAAAAAACATGCAATTCAGAAAAATAAGACAAAAAATCAGGGATATACGTCGTTTCAATCAGATTCTCAGAATATTGACCAAGCACGGGTTTGGATTTGCCATTCAGCAGCTTCGTTTGGAAGATCATATTATCGGAAGGGGTATTATTAAAATGCGGATAGTGCGCCGTTTTATCGAACCCCGGGAGTCTCGCGCCGTCCGGCTCAGAAAAGCGCTGGAAGAACTCGGTCCCACCTTTATAAAATTTGGACAGATTCTCAGCATTCGGCCGGATTTGATTCCTTTAGATCTCTGCAATGAACTGAGCAAGCTCCAGGATCATGTTCCCCCCTTTGGTTATGAATATGTGCGAAAGCAGATCAGGGAATCCTTTGGGAAATATCCGGAAGAATTATTCGCTTCCTTTGATCCGGAACCCCTGGCTGCAGCCTCTCTCGGGCAGGTGCATCGGGCAAAACTCAAGACGGGCGAGAGTGTCGTCGTAAAGGTGCAACGTCCCGATATCCGCAAAATGATCGAAACGGATATTGACATCCTTTACACCCTGGCCCAGCTGGCGAACCGGTATATGCAGGAGGTCAGGCTTTTTAATCCTATCGGTATCGTTGACGAATTTTCCAAGGTTATCACAAAGGAGATTGATTTTACCTGCGAGGCGCATAATATCGATCGATTCCGCAAGAACTTTAAGGATTCAGCGATGGTTCATATTCCTGCCGTCTTTTGGGACTGTACCAGATCAAAGGTTATTACCACTGAGGAAATCAAGGGTATCCGGCTGAATGATTACTTAAATCAGCTGCACACCGCTGAAGAAAAAAAGGCTGTCGCTGCAAATGGTGCCAATGCCGTCCTGCAGCAAATATTTATTGACGGATTCTTCCACGCAGACCCGCATCCGGGAAACATCTTCATCCTGCCGAATAATATCGTCGCTTTCATAGACTTCGGAATGGTAGGCAGGCTCGATGAAGACACGAAGGACGTCATTGTAAGCCTCCTGATCGCTGTATCCATGAAAAACATCAACAGCATCCTGAAGGCCTTGGAAAGACTGGGCGCCTTTGTTGAGGAGGATACCCTGCATGATTTCAAGAATGATATCTCGGATTTTTTGGAAAGATACTATGATATTCCCCTGAAGCAGATTGAGCTGTCTGTTATACTTCCGCAAACCATCGATCTCATGACGAGGCACAAATTAAAGATATCCCCGCAATTCCACATCTTAAACAAGGCACTCGCTACCATAGACGGCGTTGCCAGGCAGCTAGACCCTGAGTTTAATACCATAGCTCACACCAGACCTTTTGTGGAAAAGCTGGTACACGATAGATACGATATGAAGCACATTATCAAGGAGATAACATCATATTCATCGGAACTCCTGGACATCCTGAGAATACTTCCCAGAGATACCTACGAAATAGTAAAAAAGATAAAACGGGGTAAGCTCAAAATTGAATTTGAGCATCAGGGACTCTCAAAATTTATCTCTGAAATGGACAAATCCAGTAATCGGATTTCCTTTAGTCTGGTCATCTCCGCCCTGATCATCGGGTCTTCCCTTATTGTTATGACCAACCGAGGCCCCCTTATAAATGGCTTCCCGGTACTGGGCATTGTGGGATTTGTCTTTGCAGGCTTTCTCGGTTTGGGGCTTGCCATTGGGGTCTTGAGGTCCGGACGTCTGTAAACTTAGTAGAATAGACAAAAAAAAGACCTGACCAAAGAAAAAGCCCGACAATTATGATGGAAAGTAGTTTTGAGGAAATACTAAACCATAAGGAAAAGAAGGACCATATGGAAATAGCCCCCGTGTACAAGTGGCATTACAGGAACGTTCGGTTGCCAATCACGTTGAGAAAAAATGGACTCATCCGGAATCGCCTTCTTTTCGTATAAGCCTCTTTCTCAATCCCGGAGATTTTGGGATACGACCAGGGATTGATCGGAGTTTTTGCAGCAACCTTAAATTGTCTTCGCTTCTGGTATCCATTTCCGGAATTTCTAAGATTTTGGGAATGTTCAGGAACCTTGGGTCTCTCATGAGGGCATGAAATGTTTCCAACCCCAATTTTCCTTCCCCAATACCGGCATGGCGGTCACTGCGGGAGCCGAGTCCTGTCCGGGAATCATTCACGTGAATTGCCTTTATTTTCCTGATTCCCACAATTCTTTCAAATTCGCGGAGAACGGTTTCGTAACCCTCATATCCCCTGATATCGTATCCGGCTGCAAAAACGTGTGCGGTGTCGAGGCATACGCCCATGACTTCCGGGTGTTTCATTTCGTCCAGAAGACAGGCGATTTCTTCAAAGCCAGAACCTATAGACGTTCCCTGGCCAGCCATCGTTTCTAAAAGTATCTGAGTGTTTGAATCGCCGCGCGCACTTAAAATGGTCTGGAGGGCTTCAACGATTCTCTTTATACCGTCTTTCTTGTTTGAATCACCGCAACTGCCCGGATGAAGGATCAGGAAATTTACGCCGAATTGTCTCGCCCTTGATAATTCCGTCTCAAGCCGTTCTCGCGATTTTTGCCAGAGATTTTTATCGGGAGATGCGAGATTTACCAGATAGGGAACGTGGGCAACGACTTTTTTGACCGGGCTGTCCTGCCAGGCAGCCTTGAATCTGATCACTTCTTCGGATGTCAATGCAGATACATCCCATCGCCGGGAAAGTGTCACGTAGATTTGAATACATTCACATCCCCATTTCCTAGCCCAGAAGAATCCTTTCGATAATCCACCTATTGTGGGAACAGTACAGCCTAGCATAAAGGGTGTTATTAGGTAACGGTTAGAGAAGAGAAAAAGCACTTTACTGGAATATTGAGGGAGTAGCGGGTTTATATCATGTAGTCAGTCCATACGATCCTTGATTTTTCAGGGGTTCTCACATCACCTCCCATGTTTTATACTTAATTAAACCATATAACGCTCAGCATCAGCGGTGCGCAGCGCCGTCCGCTGTATGCTGTTGTTGGCTGGCAAAGTCTCTGCTTCACCAGTTCGATCTCGCTCAGTTTCCAGGTCTTATCGAACCATGGCTCAAGCGGGCCGTACAACCGGAACAGCATGTTCCAGCCCCTGCCGGGGATGGTCTGAATCCAGTTGTGTTCCATGCCGGAAGGGGCTTTCTGCCCGAAGTACACGTCCACTGAACCATCCTTGCTGACAACCAACCCCTTGTCCAGACTGCTCACCTGTGGAAAATCCTAATAGGTCTGGAGCATGGATCGGGTCTGGTTGTCGTACACGATCGCGGACCAGAAGTCTTTTGCCGGAGCGCTTGGTAACACTTGCAGCCGATAGGTCTTGCCACCGCCCAGTGGATTGCCCCGGGAATCGAGGATTCCGACGGCATACTGGGAGCCCTGCCCCGCCATCTTGGCATCCATGGCCGGCGTCACACCGGTTGCATAAAAGCAGAAGAAGGCGGCTGCATCCAGACAGGCCACGCCGGGCTGCTTCTCGAACTCGTAGCCACCCAGCCGAGTGTCGACCTTATCTGGGATCGCGATGCCGGGCGGGATATTTGTGGTCATCTTCATTTGCGGTTCGACCTGTGCCTGTGTGGCAGTTGCATCAATCACGAGAAGGAGCATTGCTGCCCGAAGGCTTGTCATGCATCTGGTTTTCATAGGAACCTCCATTGACCTTTTGATATGAGGACGTGCTATTGTCAGCTAACAATAATTAGGCTGGTCATTATATTGTCCCCGGCATGCTGAGCTGTCAGTCTATTACGCCAGTTTTTTGGACATAAAAATCTCATTATCTCATTTACTTCCTTATATGTTGCGCAAAATTGTTATGAAAAGCAGGTGTCTTATGCTGATCAGTATAAGACACCTGCTTTTGGTTCATTAATTGGACTTCGCACTCCTTTTGGACCGTAATTCAGCACGTGCGTGTAAATCATAGTTGTTTTAACATCCTTGTGTCCCAGCAATTCTTAATAGTCCCAATGTCATAACCTGATTCCAAAAGATGCGTGGTAAAAGAATGGCGAAAGGTTTGGCAACTTGCCCTTTTTGTAATTCCGGATGCTGCAACAGCCTCATTGACAGTTCGTTGCATAAGGGACTCATCCATGCGATGCCGGCCTTCTTCGGTGGTTTTCGTGTTCTTCCTCCGGTTCTTCTGCAGGAAGACCCATTGCCAGCGCCAATCGGCAGGCGCGTTGGGATACTTGCGACCCAAAGTTTCGGGCATCTTCACCCGTCCTACCCTTCGGTAAAGATAAACAGACAACGTTATTTACCGTATTGCAATGTCAAGCCTCTTTACAAATGGAGGAATTATAGAAAGCGCTTTTGAAATTAACACAAGCAGAAAAAGAATACAAACTTTTTTTGTTTTTTCCAAGGAACGAATCATTCCAGTTTCGGCGGGGAGGTTATGAAATAATTGTTACCGCATTGCACTCCATACCTTCTATTTCCGGCCATTACACATCCACGCCAAGATCACAGCGAAGGGTTATCACAATACTATCCTGACAAAGAACAGACCGAAGGAGAATCCGGTTTGGCGCTTGCCCCTGTAGATTGAGTATCCCAGCTTGAGGTGCCAGGCATCACGCTTCGTCCTTGTATCTGTTAACATAGACCCTGGGTACGCGCTTGCTCACATTGCACGTAATCTCGTACGGAATGGTATTGAGTTGTTTTGCTACGGATTCTACGGAAATGGACTCTTGCCCCTGACTGCCGTATACAACAACTTCGTCACCCACGGTTGCTCCTTGCACGTGGGTTACATCCACAAAACACTGGTCCATACAGATCCGTCCAATAATGGGTGCCTTTACACCTCGTATAATGACCTGCCCAGAACCAGAAAGCAGCCGATTATAGCCGTCATCATATCCGAAGGGAAGGGTTGCGACACGGGTAGGTTTTACAACCGTGTGTGCTCTGCCATATCCCACAGCATCGCCGGGTTCCATATCCTTGATATGAATAATGCGCGTCTTGAAACACATGACCGGTCTGATGCCAACATCCCTCGATACCTCATCTGAAGGGTAGAGCCCGTAGAGTGAAAGACCAGGCCTCACCATGGTAAAATAAGCATTGGGGTGCCCGATAATGGCCCCGCTATTCGCCATATGTCTTAATGGAATACGTATCTTGATCGCATCCAGGCGCGCCAGAACATCCCTGAATCTGCTGATTTGCAAGTCGGTATATGCTGATTCCCTTTCATCTGAACCAGAGCAGTGGGTGTAGATTCCGCCAATGGAAAGATTTTCCATCTCCTGTAAAGACTTTACAAACTCGACGGCCCTATCGTACCGTACGCCAATACTGCCCATGCCGGTATCCACATACACATGTACATTCATGGTTTTCTGAAAATACTGCGCCCGTTTTGATAAAACTTCAGCGAGCCCCAGATCATAAACGGATGGTATCACGTCATGGTGAATAACGGTGTCGATTTGTTCTTCAAAGATGCCCCCCAAAAGTAATAACGGCGCTTGAATGCCTTTGTCTCTTAACTGAATGCCCTCTTCAAGGATAGCGATCCCCAGCATCGCAACTCCGTGTCTTAATAAAACCCTGCTTACTTCGTAATCGCCATGGCCATAGGCATCAGCCTTGACAATGCCCATAATTTTGATCTGCTGACCAATCTTCTTTTGTATAGAAAGCAAATTATGCCGTAGGGCATTCAGGTCAATTTCAACCCACGTTGGTCTGTGCATAATGTCCATACTATTGTAAAAATAAAATGATAAAAGTAATGTAAGATGGGTAGGGTCTGACGTGCCTACCAAGAATGAGGCGATATGCCATACGGCTATCCCCTTGCACTATCTGTCCTTATATGGTTGAATAATATGGTAATTTCTATTTACTCCCATGCTTTAAATTAGACTGCCTTTGGCAGGGATTTCATAGCTATCCTTTATTGGTAGGGTAAGCGTCCCCGCTTGTTGTGCTGGTGTCAACCTGAGGCGGTTAACCTGCCGATAGGCCGGGGTGTGTTTCTGCATTTTGCACACCTATATCCCCTCTTTCTAGAGGAGACACAAAAGATTAAATTCCTTACATTGAATTAGCAATCATTATGGATTGAACTTGTAACATATCCGGAGGACACATGCAAGAGAAACTCAACGACTTAAAGAAACGACTGGCTGAAATAATTGATATCAATCACGCTATCGCTGTACTTGATTGGGATCAGCAAACTTATATGCCGCCAGGTGGTGCAGCAGGGCGCGCCAGGCAGCTTGCGACCTTAAGCCATATTTCCCATGAAAAATTTATTAACAATATCATTGGACATCTCCTGGAAGAATTGCGTGAGTACGCAGAGGGCTTACCCTACGAATCTGATGACGCAAGCCTTGTCCGGATAACAAAACGTGACTACGACAAGGCGCGCCGTGTGCCGCCAGCTCTTGTGTCGGAAATTGCCTATGCCAGCGCCCAGGCCTTTGATGCCTGGAAGAAAGCGAGGGCTGAGTCAAGATTCTCAGACTTTTCGCCATACCTACAACGGAATCTTGACTTGAAAAGATACTACGCCCAGTGCCTTGGATACACGGACCACATTTACGATCCACTGCTTGATGAATACGAACCCGGTATGAAAACAAGCCAGGTAAAAGGAATTTTTCAGGCAATCAAACGAGAACTGGTGCCGCTTGTTCAAACGATTTCAGCAAAATCGCATCTGGTAGACAATGCCTTTTTGCACCAGACGTTTGATGAACAGACACAGTGGGAGATTGGAATCGAAGCGGCCCGATTGATTGGCTATGATTTCGAACGCGGACGTCAGGATCGTTCACCTCATCCATTCTCAACATCTTTTTCCATAAACGACGTGCGTATTACCACGCGCATACTGCATGATTATTTCCCCGCCGCCTTTTTTGCAACGTTGCACGAGGCTGGCCATGCGCTCTACAGCCAGAGAATACGCTCAGAACTCGAACAGACACCTCTTGCGGAAGGCGCATCCCTCGGTGTTCATGAATCGCAATCACGGTTATGGGAAAATCTTGTTGGCCGCAGCCGGCCTTTTTGGAGATTTTTTATGCCACGCATCCAAACCGTTTTTCCTGGGCAATTCAGGAATGTGACCGATGAAAAGATGTACTGCGGGGTAAACCGGGTACAGCCTTCTTTCGTCCGCGTAGAGGCTGATGAGATTACCTACAACCTGCATATCATGATACGTTTCGAGCTGGAGAATGCACTGCTTGAGGAACGTCTGGCAGTGAACGATCTGCCTGAGTTATGGAACAAGAAAATGCAGGAATATCTTGGAATAACACCACCGAACGATGCATTGGGTGTCCTGCAGGATGTTCATTGGTCACACGGCAGCTTTGGATACTTTCCAACATATTCGCTCGGCAATATCTTTGCTGCACAATTATTTGATACGATCAAAAGAGACATCCCCGATCTTAACAGTCACTTTGAGAAAGGTGAATTTCGTGGTCTGCTTGATTGGCTTCGCATCCATCTGTATACCCATGGCCGTAAATTTACACTGGAAGAATTAGCAAATAAAATTACCGGAGAATCCCTTCACACAGACCCTTTCATTGCTTACCTGAAAAGTAAGTATGGCGACATATATCATTTCTAAAAAAGCACCGATTTTACATGAGAAAAATTATATATAACCCATGGTTTAAATGAGATTTATAAAGAAGGCTGTCACGTATATCCCACATCGGAAGGAACACCCACATTTGATTATATTTAAAAATATTTTTGACAAAATGAAAATAAATAGTATAATATAGCATTATTTAATTTAAAGACACTTCATTTTAAGGATTGGATAGAATGGATTAAGCGAAGCGATCAGTCGTTTGTTGAAATGCTACTGGTGAATGCGACGATGAAAGACAAGCGCTTTAAACAATCACACCTTGATATTTATGCGCTTTTCAATAAATGAGACTGTTACGCATCGCGATAAAGGCAAACCCTGAGT
>Ga0232064_100341_pt1 | contig 10763 bp, 7 predicted proteins | sample LAC_MetaT_8_FD_169130 | JGI IMG/M metagenome (GOLD analysis project Ga0232064, IMG submission 169130) | Metatranscriptome of anaerobic ammonium oxidizing microbial communities from anammox membrane bioreactor (MBR) in UC Berkley... | ecosystem: Engineered > Bioreactor > Anaerobic > Unclassified ... | reverse complement strand
CGGTACGGCAAATTTTTAATTTGCCTAGTCCGGACAAATTGAAAATTTGTCATACGAAGCACATGAATCAATTTTCATACAAGGAAACGTATCGTCGCAAGCTCCCCCACATTCAACCCCCTGGCGCAACATTGTTCATTACATTCCGCCTTGCTGGTTCAATGCCTATGAATATCCTGCGCGAACTACTTGAAGAACGCGAACGCACAGGACGCGAATTGGCGCGTGTTAAAGATAAACACGAACGCGCAAAACGCGCCCATGTCGCGGAACGAAACTTTTTTGGCAAATGGGACAATGCCCTCGAAACGTTATCCAACGGACCGTATTGGCTAAACCAAGCCGAGATTGCCCAAGTCGTCGCGGACAGTTTGCATTATCTCGACAACCTGAAATATGTTCTTGACGCATTTTGCATCATGCCCAATCACGTGCATTTGGTTTGCACACCGCTTGAACAATCAGATGGAACTTTTATTCCGATTTCAAAAATCATGCACTCGTTGAAGCGTCATACAGGACAGGTCGGAAATGAACTCTTGAATCGCAACGGCGATTTTTGGGAACATGAAAATTATGACCATTACGCGCGTGATGAAGCAGAATTTCAACGCATTGTGAATTATGTTTTGAACAATCCTGTCAAGGCAGGGCTTGCTTTGACTCCTGAAGAATGGAAGTGGTCTTTTTGTAGAACAGGTTAGGCAAATTACAAATTTGCCGTACCGTAAGACAAATTTGTAATTTGTCCTACGCGGGCAAATTGCAAATTTGCTGTACGGTCACAAATTTGTAGTTTGTCTGATGCGGGCAAATTACAAATTTGCCGTACCAAGTTATGTCTCTAATTCACATCCTCCCCAAAATCGTCTCGGACCGCATCGCTGCGGGCGAGGTGGTGGAGCGGCCCGCGTCCATCGTCAAAGAGTTGCTCGAAAACGCGATTGATGCGGGGGCAACGGCGATTTCGGTGGAGCTGCGCGAGGGCGGACTGCAATTGATTCGCGTGGGCGATAACGGCAGCGGCATGACGCGCGCGGATGCGGAATTGTCCGTCGAACGTTTTGCGACGAGCAAAATTTCGAGCGAACGCGATTTGCAAACGGTGCGGACGCTCGGTTTTCGCGGCGAGGCGCTGCCCTCGATTGCGGCGGTATCGCAATTCGAGATGTTGACGCGCGACAAGGATGAAATACAGGGTACGCGCATTCGTATTGTGGATGAGCAAAAGGCAATCGAGGTCGCGGGCGCGCCGATTGGGACGCTCGTCTCTGCGCGCGAGCTTTATTACAATGTGCCGGCGCGGAAAAAATTTCTCAAGGCGCCGCTACGTGAAACGGAACTCGTCACAAAAGTTGTCACGCAATACGCGCTTGCGTATCCGCACATCGCTTTTCGGCTCGCGGTGGATGGCAAAGATTCGCTTATCGCGCCGCCTTCTTCCGCGCTCGAACGCATTGGCGCGGTGTGGGGCCGCGAAGCCGCGAACGAAATGCTGGCGGTGGAATACGAGAGCGTTGATTTGAAAATACGCGGTTTTATTTCTAAACCATCGTTCGCGCGCGCGTCGCGCGAGTGGCAAAATTTTTTTGTGAATGGGCGCCCGATTCGTTCAGGGCTTTTGGCGGTGATGTTGGAACGCCCATACGCGGGACGCTTGCCCATGAACAGGCATCCGCTCGCGGCGATTCATATTGAACTCGACCCGCAATATGTTGACGTGAATGTGCATCCGCGCAAAGCCGAAGTGCGTTTTTTTCAAGAGCGTGCGATTTATGGCGCGGTGCAGCAGGCGGTGGAACGCGCGCTGCGCGATTTTCCGTTCTTGGAGTGGAACGCGATAGGGAACGCGGCGGGATACGCTACGGCGGGGAACGCTACGGCGAGCGTTCCGTACGAGTGGCCCTTTGCGAATGTGCCGGAGAGCGCGTTCGGCGCGCTGCGCGAGACGCAAGTGGAATATCGCGCGGGGATGTGGCGCGCGTTGGGACAAATTCACAATACGTATTTGCTCGCGCAAACGCCCGATGGTTTTGTGATTGTGGATCAGCACGCGGCGCAAGAGCAGATTTTTTTTGAACGGTTGACCGCGCGCACAGCGCAAGATGTGACGGACGAAAATTTCACGTCCCAGCCGTCAGCCCCCATTACGCTCATGCCGAACGAAGCGGCGCGCGTGAACGCGCATGTGAAAGAATATCGCGCGTTGGGCGTGGACATTGAGCCGTTTGGCGCGAATACGTTTCGGGTGAACGCGCTGCCCGAATTTGTAAAATTGTCGGCGCGCGAGACGTTGGATATTCTGGCGCTTGAACACGCTGCATATCGCGCGTTGGAAGGCGACGCGCTGCGCGATAAATTGGCGTCGAAACTCGCGTGCGTGAGCGCGTTGAAAGCGGGCGACGCGTTGACGTTGGAGCAGCAGCAAAATTTGTTGAATGAGCTGTTGCAAATTTATTCGCCCGCGACGTGTCCGCACGGCCGCCCGACGTTTGTGTCTGTGCCGTTGGCGGAATTAGAGCAGAGATTTTTGCGGAGGTAGCGTTAGCGGGCGAAACGCGATTGGGCGCGCCGCGCAATTTTTATGGCGCGGGCGGTTGTTGAGTAGGTTTCTCTTGCGGACGCGCGAGTTTGGAAAATGGTGTCGGCGTCAAGGTCGGCGTCGGGGTCGGCCGTTCGGTCAGCGCGTGGGCATTGGTGGGGCGATTGGATTTGCCGCGCGAATCGTTGACGGATGTATCGTAATCGTGTAAACAATTCCAACTATTGTTCGGGCCGAAATACGCGGTCGAGCCGCCAATCCAAAAGGGATAATCGCACTGGTCGCCGAATTCATTATCGGCTTCGGCTTTATTGTAATCAAATTCGTGACCGAGACCGTAGGTCGCTTCAAAGCAATTGTTTTTCGCGCCCGCGCAGTAATTGTTGTAAAACTTGATATAGCTGCTGCCATAGCCGCCATCGCCGTTGGCGTAATAACAATTGCTGACGCGGCGACAAGTATTGTCATGCACCAAAACATTGTTCACGTGCGTCATGGCGAGCGCGGAACTTTCGCAGCCGTTGGAATGATACACTTGGTCGAGCCCGTTGCAGCTGCGATTGATGCGCGCAAAATGATTGCCGACGATGTAATCGTTGCGCGTTTGCATCAGCATCACGCCCCAGCCGTTGTGGTCGCTAAACGTATTGTCGAAAATTTTATTGCTAAAACCGCGATACACGTACACGCCCGTTGTGCCGCCGAAAAAATCGGAATTGAGGACCGCCGCGTTCGACGTATTTTTCAAAAGAATGCCGCCGCCGTAACCGCGCGCGCCGCCGATTTCAGGCGTGTACGGACAGCGCGGATACAAGCACAGCCATTGATTCAAATCGTTATCGCTCGTTTTGCCTTCGACGCGCACGCCGTCAATGACGATGTTGCTGCCGTTCACCGTGAGGGCGTATTGACGCGGCGCGCCTTGAATCAACGCGGTCTTGGCGGCGTCGCCGTACAAGGTCAGATTGTTGCCTTCAATCTCAAATGGCGCATAGGTTTCGTTAGGACACAATAGCGTCGTGCGCGAAATCACTTGTGGCATCTGGTTGGCGTGGGTGCAAATTTTGGGGCGCGTGGTGAGCCGAATCTCGGCGGACGGAAAATTGACGTACGGCGGCAGGTCGAGCGAAATTTTTTGCGAGACAAATTTTATCGGAATCGGCACAATCACGGCGGGGCGTTCGTCTTCGGTTTCGATAATGGGCGTCGGCGTCCAGGTCGGCGGGCGCGGCGTATAGGTCATGGTCGGCGTATGCGTTTCCGTCGGTGTGTTGGTGATGACGACGTAATTGGGAACGAGTGTGTGGGTCGGCTGCGGCGTGCGGGTTGGAACCGTTGGCGAGGGAGTGCGCGTGTTGGTGGGGGTGGGCGTAAAGGTTGGCGTAAAAGTTGGCGCGACGAGCGTGGCGGCGAGAGCGACGAGCGTTTTGTCTTTGGAACCCGCCGCGACCGCGAGCAGCGCCAAACGCTGCGCGATGTAATCTTGCTGTGGCGCGTATTCTTGCGCCAACGCGATGATGCGCTGCGTCGTTTGCGGGTCGTTCAAACGGGCGAGGCGCTGCTGCGCGAGCGGAACGTCGTGGTCAACGGCGTACGCTTCGGCGACCATGATGATATAGTCGTTCTGTTCGGCGGGCGAGAGTTGGACAATTTGCGGCGCGGGCGGCGCGAGCCAATACTGCGCCAAAATAAAACTCCACGCCAGACCGGCGACGAGCAATACAAGCGCCAAGATCCCAACGCGGCGGCGCCGCGTTTTATTTTTTGCGACGTCCGGGTCCGCTTGCTGAAATTGGTCGAGCGGTAAGTGTGACACTGTGCGGATTTTACAACGCCGCGCGCGCGCGGTCAATTATGCCAATGGTCATGGTCAAACCCGCGCTTGCTTGTTGCCGTGGCGGCAACGACCCGATTGGAACGCGGTTATCAACCAAACCGCGGCATCCGTTAACGGAAACCCGTGATGGACAGGGGCATTTGGTCGAGGCGCATTTGAAACATTGTTGCCAAAAACTGGGCGCGCCGTCGCGAAGCGAGGCAGTCGCTCAAGCGCGCGCGTGGGAACTTTTGGCATAGGAATTGCTAAGCGGGTGTGCTGTACTTGATTGTGCCTGTACCGCGAGTCTATGTTAGAATCCCGCCCGCGTCATTCCCAATCTCCAATCTCTAGTTTGCAATCCCTATGCCAAGCGAAATTTATTTTTCCGTTGATGTCGAAACGTCGGGCCCGATTCCCGGCGAATACAATTTGCTTTCCATCGGCGCGTGCGTCGTCGGCGCTAACGCGCAACGTTTTTATGTGGAACTCGCCCCTGTGACCGACAATTTTACGACTGAAGCGATGGCATTGTCCGCCGTGACGTTGGCGGAATTACGCGAACGCGGCGCGCCGCCGCACGACGCGATGGCTCAATTTGCGGCGTGGACGCGCGCACAGACGCACGGCGCGCGCGCGGTCTTTGTCGGTTTCAACGCGGCGTTCGATTGGAGTTTTGTCAATTATTATTTTGTAAAATTTCTCGGCGTTGATGAAAATCCTTTTGGCTATATGGCGCTCGACATTAAATCGTATGCGATGGGCGTGTACAATACGACTTTTGGCGCTACGAGCATGCGGCATTTGCCGCCCGAAATTCATCCGCCCAACACGCCCCTGTCGCACAACGCGCTGGACGATGCAATTCAGCAAGCCAAAATTTTTGAACGGCTGTTAAAGCGCGCAAGCCGCCGCAAGTGAGGCGTGGCTTGCGCGTGCCCATTCTCTCATGTCCGCTTTCGCGCAGCGTCTTTTGAAATGGTACGCCAAGCATAAACGCGCGCTGCCGTGGCGCGCCACGCGCGACCCGTACCGCATCTGGCTTGCCGAAATTTTGTTGCAGCAAACGCGCGTCGAAGCGGTCATCCCCTATTACGAAAAATTTAGCGCGCGTTATCCCGACGTGTTTGCTTTGGCGCGCGCGTCGCGCGACGACGTATTGAAAATGTGGGAAGGCGCGGGCTATTATGCGCGGGCGCGCAATCTGCATCGCGCCGCGCAAATGGTGGCGAATGAACGCGGCGGGAAATTTCCACAGACGGTGGAAGGGTTGATGCAGCTGCCGGGCATCGGACGTTACACGGCGGGCGCGGTGGCGAGCATTGCGTTTGATGCGCGCGCGCCGGTTGTGGATGGCAATGTGGTGCGCGTGTTGTGTCGCTATTTCGGCATTCGTGACGACCCGCAAGCGCGCGCGACGCAAACGCGTTTGTGGGATATGGCGGAAAAATTATTGCCGAAAAAACGCGCGGGCGATTTCAATCAAGCGTTGATGGAATTGGGCGCGACGCTTTGTATTCCGAAAAATCCGCGCTGTGCGGCGTGTCCGCTGTCCAAAGATTGTTTTGCGCGACAGGACGGTTTGCAAAACGCGCTGCCGGTGAGACGCGCGAAAGCGGAACTGCCGCACAAAATTATCGCGGCGGGCGTAATTTACCGACGCGGCAAAATTTTGATTCAGCAGCGTTTGAATGAGGGCTTGCTCGGCGGATTGTGGGAATTTCCCGGCGGCAAAGTGGAAGCGGGCGAAAGTTTAGCGGATTGTGTCGCGCGCGAATGTCACGAAGAATTGGGCATTGACGTACGCGTGGACGAAAAAATAATTTCCGTTGACCACGCATTTTCGCATTTTTCGATTACGCTGCACGCCTTTCACTGCGAATATGTTTCGGGACGCATAAATTTATCGAGCGCGCAAAAATACAAATGGGTCGCGCCGCGCGAGTTGGAACAGTACGCGTTTCCGGCGGCGAATAGAAAAATTATTGCGGCGCTGCTTGCTCCTTCAACTGCGCCTGACGCCATTGCTCCGCCTCGCGGCGCGTATACAAAAACAAATACACCGCGACCTGCGCGAAAAAATTCGCGAGGAGAATCACGCACAGCCACGCCACTGAAAACACAAACGCGGACGCCAACGGTTCGCCGCACGCGAGCCCATTGGCGGGTTCGCACGGCATGAGCCGCAGCGCGACATCATAGAGCGCATACGCGCCGCTGACGAGAATCATCGGCGTCGCCCACCCTACCGCGTACGCCCACAAACCCAGCCATTTTTCAGTCAATAATGTGATGCCCGCGCCCAACAGCGGCGGCGTGAAAATGAGACATATGCAGAGGAGCGAAACAAAAACTATCATAACTCTCTGCCTTTCGGAAAAAAGAAACGCGGGGCGCGCGCCCCGCGTGTTTATTTTCTCAGCGCCCGAATCGCGGCGGTCAATTGCATAATATCCGCTTCGGTGTTGAAAAAACCTGTCGAGACGCGATTCAGCGCCGGTTCCGGCACGTGCCGAATCAGAATCTTTTGTTCAAATAATTTTGTTGTGAGGTCTGCGGGCGCGATGCCGTCAACGGTGAAATGAAGCAGCCCCGCGATTTGGGCGCGCGGCAGGTACAAATTCACGCCGTCAATTTGCGCCAACGCGTCATACGCATATTGCCCCAATTCGCGCGTGCGGCGATAAATCCATTCCCAACCAATTTCATCGCGCAGCCATTTCAACGTTTCGGCAAAACCTTGTACCGACGGAAAGTAATGCGCCGCATATTGGTAACGCGTCGCCGTATCCGCGAATTCAATCGGCGTCGCGGCGTGCGTGACGCGCTGCTTTAAACTGAAATAGCCCGAAAAAGTATTTTGGATTTTGGGCAGCAGCGCGCGACGAATAAATAACGCGCCCGTGCCGTCGGGACTGCACAACCATTTTTGTCCCGAAAGCGCGTATACATCCACGCCCAAGTCGTACACGTTGGACGGAATCATGCCGCACGCTTGCGCGGCGTCGCAAATCACCAGCGCGCCGACGCGATGCGCCAGCTCGCACAATTCGCGCAGCGGCAAAATCGCGCCAGTGGACCACGAGGCGTGCGAAAGCACGACCGCTTTGGTGCGCGGCGAGAGCGCGCCGCGCAGCGCCTCCAGCGGGTCGCAGTGACGCAAACCGATGTCGGTATAAATGACGCGCGCGCCGTAACGCGCTTTTAATACGGCGGCGGGATTCAAGCCGCCCTCGTGTTCGCTGCTTGCCGTAATCAATTCGTCGCCCTCGCGCCAAGCGAGACCGAGCAGCGCAATGTTCATGCCTTCGGTCGTGTTGTGCGTGAGCGCGATTTCTTCCAGCGCGCAGCCGAGCAATTCGGCGACGAGCGCGCGCGTTTCCGTCAACAGATTCATAAAACGGTCGAACACGGGTTGGCCGATGCGTCCCTCTTCAAATTCGCTGCGCGCAAAAGCCAAAAGCGCGTCATAGGCGCGGCGCGGCAGCGGGCCGTTCGTACCGGTGTTGAGATAGACCGCGCGGGTGACGGCGGGCATCGCCGCGCGCAGCATGGCAATTTTTTGGGTATCGGCAGAGGTTGAAACAGAATACATAGCGGGTTCACAAATCCTCGCGCGCAAGCCATTTGCTCACGGTTGCGGCGCGATAATTTTCCATACGGTCGAGTAAATCGGAAATATCCGGCGAAAGAATCAACATGTCGCGATGGGCGTCGCGCAAAAAACCTTCTTGTCGCGCGTGGTCAAACATCGCAATCATGGCGTCGTAATAACCGACGACGTTCAGCATCGCGCACGGTTTTTGATGCAAACCCAATTGCGCCCACGTCACGACTTCGCAAAATTCGTCGTAGGTGCCAAAACCGCCGGGCAGCGCGATAAAACCATCGGCGAGATCCGCCATCAACGCTTTACGTTCGTGCATGGTATTGACGACATGCAATTCGGTCAGATGGTCGTGCGCGAGTTCTTTGTTGACGAGATGAAAGGGAATGACGCCAATCGCTTCGCCGCCGGCTTGCAAGATCGCGTCCGCCACAATGCCCATCAAACCGACATTGCTGCCGCCGTACACCAAACCGATATTGCGCCGCGCCAATTCCTCACCCACCGCGCGCGCCGCGTCGCGATAGAGCGCGCGCGTACCCATACTCGAACCGCAAAACACACAGAGTCGTTTCATTCAAGAATTTATTTTACGCCCCGGTACGGCAAATTTGTAATTTGCCAACGGGACACATTGAAAATTTGTCGAACGGGACACATTGGATTTCTCGCCGCGCGTATTTATTGGAATAATCCTTGCGGATACACGCCGAGATTATTCCAAAACAAATATCCCGCGCTGTTGGCGTCAGCGCTGCCTTGCGCTTGCGCGCGCATGGAGGATAAATCCATTTGATACGCTTGCAGCCAGGGCCGCACCAGCGTCCATTGATTTAGCGTGCGTTCCTGCGCTTTGAGAGTTCCATAGCGCATAATATCGTACGGACACGCGTACGCGTCGCCGCAATTTTTGATGCCAAAGGCGGCGCCCCATAAATCAACCGCATAACGCCAGGTGGAAGGATACATCATGGGCGAAATATAATCGAAATGCGGCGCAATCTCTTCCCACACCTGGCCGATACCCTGCTCGTCCGTCGTCGCGGTGGTCAAACCAAAAACGTCGCCGGAAAAAAATGCGTTCGTCGGCGCGAGCGCCTCATTCGCGCGCTGCAAAAAATTGGCAATCGTATTGACGCGATAATCACGGTCGCCGAATTCATTGACGTTCACGTTGCGCGTGCCGGGATAACGAATGTAATCGAATTGGATTTCGTCAAACCCCATCGCCGCGAGTTCTTGCGCCAGTCCGATGTGATAATCCTGCACCTCGCTTTCGCCGGGGTCGGTCCAATACGCGGCGTTCTCGTACAATAGATTGCCGTTCGCGTCATGCAGCGCGAGGTCGGGGCGATTTTTGGCGAGCAGCACGTCTTTGAATACAGTGACGCGCGCGATGCAATACAATTTATACGCGCGGCACATTTCCACTTCGTCCTGCGCGCCAAAGTCGCGCGGCGTGTACGCGCCGATTTGTTGGGCGAGCGCGGTTTGCGAATCCCACAAAATATAGCCGGGGTCTTCTTTGACATCAAAGACGACGGCGTTCATTTCGGTATTTTGAAATTGAGCGAGGATGCGTTCCGCGTCGGCGCGCTGGATGCCGTAATAAAGATGAATGCCTTTGGCTTGGAACGGCGTGAGCGCGAAATCTTGTGCGCCGCCCTGTTTCAAGTCGAACGCGCCGAGCGCGTAGCCGGGTTTTTTGATGATTAACCGTTGAACCTTGCTAAAATCGTCGAGATGAAAATTGCCCTGCGCGTCGGTTTGCGCCAGCGCGCCGTTGAGAATGAGCCGCGCGGCGGCGATGGGCTGCTGCGTCGCGCCGTCAAGCAGGCGTCCGTCCAAATTCGTCGGCTGCATTTTCAGCGTCAAAGTCGTTTCGCTGCCCACTTGCGCGGCGGCGACGGCATAGCCCGGCGCTTGCGCGCTCAACGTCGCCCCCTCAAGCAAGCCCAACAGTACGGCATTGCCATTGGCGTCGGTGTTGACCAATGCGCCCTGCGCGCTGACGCGCACGCCCGGCAATGGTTTGTTGTTTGTCGCGTCCAGCACGGTCACACGTAATTCGGACGGCGCGAGCGGAATGGCGACGATTTGTTTGCCGTCGCCGCTGGCTTGGACGGTGACGGTGACGGCGCGATAGCCGGGCGCGCGAATGTGGAGGGTGGTTCCGTTTTGGAGCTTGCGCGCGGTGAATTCGCCTTGCGCGTCGGTCTGCAAAGTTTCGTCGGCGAACTGAACGATGGCGTTGGCGATAGGTTTATTGGCTGCGTCCACCACGCGCCCGCGAAATTGTTTCGGTTCGAGCGCGAGACGCGCGGAAAAATTTTGCGCGAAAAAATCGTCGGCGTTGATAGCTTGCGCCGCGTCTTGATAGCCGTCCGCGAACGCGCGCAATTCATGCACGCCGCGCGGAAATTGAATTTCAAAATAACCGTGTTCGTCCGAAAAGGTCGAGCGGCCCGCAATCGTCACCGCCGCCTGTTGAAGCGGCGCGCCCGCGTCGTTCAATACGGCGCCTTGAATCGTTTTTGTTTCAAAATACGCGACGGTGAGACCGAGCGCGCCCAGCGCGACCGCGCCGCTGAGCAGCGCAATGATGAGGAGGGAAAGTTTTTGCATAGAGCGAGCCAAACAATAAAGCGTAGATTTTGGATTTTTGCTTGCGCAACGTTTATCCGCGATTTATTGGCGCAATTATATCAGCTGCCGCGCGGGAGCGAAAAAAACCGCGCGCGTTCGCGCGCGCAGGGCGATTTTTTTTCGGAATGTGGATGTGATGGGGATAGCGCGCG
>Ga0232064_100335_pt1 | contig 10821 bp, 9 predicted proteins | sample LAC_MetaT_8_FD_169130 | JGI IMG/M metagenome (GOLD analysis project Ga0232064, IMG submission 169130) | Metatranscriptome of anaerobic ammonium oxidizing microbial communities from anammox membrane bioreactor (MBR) in UC Berkley... | ecosystem: Engineered > Bioreactor > Anaerobic > Unclassified ... | reverse complement strand
TTGTCTCCTTGCTCCTTATATCGTTTAAGCCACTTAGAAAGCCAAAATCTACTCCTTTGTACCATACGGAGTATCTTATTGAAGCCACAACCTTCTTCATACAGATGTATTGCCTTACTCCGCTTCTCATATTCTTTTTGATCCTTCACCGCCTCTTTCTCCTTCCAAAAGTTTTTGGAAGAAGTCTAGGCGATTTTTACTGAGTTTTCGATGTTATGATATTTTTTAAGTTATCGATGTTATGACATAAACCCACTAAGTATTAAATTTAAATCGTATTTGAATAATATCTAACCAGAAATACATACACACATGATGAAAAGAGACAAAAAGCAATTTTCCTTGAATGGTTTAAAATTACTGATAAAATCAAAGCAATAAAAACACGCAAAGTAGTTAAGAACCCTTGAATATTTTATTGAAAATGTTCTCAGGATTTTATATCGGGACAGAGGATGTTAAAAAGACCTTCATGGGATGAGTATTTTTTACGAATCACCCGGGAGGTAGCACAGCGCGCTACCTGCTTGCGGAGACAGGTAGGGGCGCTTCTGGTGATGGACAAACATATTCTGACGACGGGTTATAACGGGGCGCCAAGCGGGCTTCAGCACTGTCTGGAGATCGGCTGCCTGCGGGAGCAACTCAAGATCCCGCCTGGCGAGCGGCATGAACTTTGTCGCGGACTCCATGCCGAGATGAATGCCCTCATCCAGGCGGCGCATTATGGCATTAAGATTTCCGGAGCGACCTTGTACAGCACTACGTATCCTTGCTCTCTTTGCGCAAAAATGCTGGTAAATGCGGGGATCAAGCGAATCGTTACCATCACCGATTATCCTGATCCTCTCGCGAAAGATATCCTCTCCATGGCAAATGTGGATGTGGAATTTATAAAACTAGAATGAATCTATCGGAATTTTGAAAGTAGAGAGGCAAAGCATTTGCTGTTCACGATGTAAGATCACATTCAAAGCTATTATCAGCAAATGCTTCGCCCTTACCTATAACCACAAATAAAATCTCCGGCGGGCAGGTTAAACATCTTTTCCGAAGAACCTCGAAATTTAAAGGAAGATTATTATGAGAATAGCGCGATATTTTTTCATGAGTCTCTTAGTATCCGTCTGCCAATTATTTCCTGTTCCTGATACGAAAGCGAATGAGTGGGAGATCGGGGAAGATATGGAGGAACTGGATGCCTGCGACAGCGTAATCCTTCATTATGACGGGAAGACGTGGAATCATCTGTATCATGGGTTTGGTATGTGGCTCAACGATATCTATGGTTTTGCTTCCAATGATATTTTTGCAGTGGGCGAACAAGGGGTGATTCTCCACTACGATGGGCAATCATGGACAAGACAAAAAAGTCCTACTACGCAGAGATTAAACCGGATTTGGGGCAGCAGCCGCAAAGATATCTATGTTTGTGGTGACTTTGGCGCCATGCTTCATTTCAACGGTATGGAATGGCAAAGATATGACACAACCATGGTTGACTGGTGCCGGGGCATCTGGGGTTTTGATGAAAAACATATCTTTATTACGGGAAATTTGGGCAAGGTATTCCGGTATGATGGTGAAAAGTGGGTAGAGCGAACGACGGGCACCATGGATTCGTTGTACGACATCAGCGGTAGCAGCATGAAAAATGTTTACGCCGTGGGTGAATATGGTACGGTTGTTTACTATGATGGCAAGCATCTGAAAAAACTGAAACCGTTTACGAGTAAAACGCTTACCAGCGTATGGGCGGCTGGCCTCAGAAATGTATATATTGCTGGTGCGGATGGCCTGATTTTTCATTACGACGGATCAAAATGGACACGACAGATGAGCGGAACATCTAGCTGGCTGAGAAGGATATGGGGTATCGATGAACAGAACATCTTTGCCGTGGGGGATCATGCAACGATTCTTTATTCTGATGGGAAAAGCTGGAAGATACAAAAAAGCGGGACGAATTATTTTTTTTCAGGTATCTGGGGAAGCAGAAAAGATGATGTGTATGCTGTAGGAGTGAATCCCGCCGGCCTCTATGATCATATCACCCATTAATGGTATTGAAAAATCGTAGCCATTCAGTTTTTGAAAAAGCCCTTGTACAAACAACTTGTAGGGGCAGGTTTAAAACCTGCCCCTTGTGCTTGTCTGTTGTTCTGCAACATTGCTTTATGCAAGTTCAACGCAGACAAACTTCATTTGCCCGTATCACTCTGTGTTAAGTTCTCATTTTGTAAGCATTTTGAGTAATATTGCAAAATATCAAAAAAACAAATTGACAGAAAATCTAATTCGAGCGTGATTTTAGGAGGGAAAAGTACTATGCAGCTTGGAATGATCGGTCTTGGAAGGATGGGTGGGAATATGGTGAGACGATTGATGCGCACCGGACACGAGGTGGCTGTGTATTCCGCCACAGCAAAGACGCGGGAAACCTTTGCGATGGAGACGGGGGCTTTTGCAGCCTCCTCAATTCAAGATCTTGTGGCCAGACTCAGGCCCCCACGGGTGGTCTGGCTGATGGTACCAGCAGCCGCAGTCGATACGACACTGAAGGAGGTTGCGGGTTTGGTACAAAAAGGGGATATTATTGTTGATGGCGGAAATTCCTACTATATTGATGACATCCGCCGTGCCAAAGAACTTGCACCGCAGGGGATCCATTACGTGGACTGCGGAACCAGCGGAGGTATCTGGGGGCTGGATCGTGGATATTGTCTCATGATCGGCGGACCGAAAGAAGCGGTTCTGTATCTGGATCCGATTTTCAAGTCCCTTGCCCCCGGAAAGGGAACGACTCTCAAAACACCGGGACGGGAAAAAACCGGAGGAACGGCAGAAGAAGGGTATCTCCACTGCGGACCCGTCGGCGGAGGTCATTTCGTTAAAATGGTTCACAATGGAATTGAATATGGGCTTATGGCAGCCTATGCTGAAGGGTTGAATATTCTGCGGCATGCGAATGTGGGAAAGAAGGAGCATGCCATTGATGCCGAAACAACGCCTCTGCGCCACCCTGAGCACTATCAGTACAATTTTGACCTGGCCGATATTACGGAGCTGTGGCGGCGGGGAAGCGTGATTGCCTCGTGGTTGCTTGATCTCTGTGCTATGGAGTTTGCCGGAGATCCCGATTTATCCAAATTTGCCGGCAGTGTAGCAGATTCTGGGGAAGGGCGATGGACGATTACTGCTGCCATTGAAGAAGGTTCTCCGGCTCCGGTGCTGAGCGCTGCGCTTTACCAGAGGTTCAGTTCCCGCGGTGAGGACGACTTTGCGCGAAAAGTGCTTTCCGCCATGCGTTTCGGTTTCGGAGGTCATGTGGAAAAATCTGATAAATAAAGCGATCAGCCATGACTCACGTTTATCTGCCACTCCGCCAGTATCCGGTATAGCAGGCGCCGAAGCATTACAGCGATCGCTCGTTGATGATTACGATTGGTCCGGAACATTTTCGTGATATGCCTGCCGGATTTCGCACCATGGATGGGCACTTCCGCAACACCCCGTTTGGGTACAATATACCGCTACCCAAGGACCCCTTGCAATATGGTATACGAATCTCTTCGAAGCGGAGACTTTTGCCGCCTTGCCTTACGACCGGTATCCGGAACAATTCCCAGCCCGTCTGCAGCAGTTGACTATGGAGGGTAACCGTAAGCGTGTTGCCCTGGGCAAGAGGGTGGTTCCCGATCAAACCTGTCCCATTTACCGGGGTGAGCCAGGTACCAATGGCCGGCATTCCTTTGACCAGTTGATTCATCAGGTCTCACGGCTTACCCAGTGTTTTTCCAGATTCCCGCTTCTGCAGGACTGACTTATTCGTATCAGATTAATGACGCTGTTTATAGTTTAAATATCGGGTTATCGGGAGTCGTTATGGTAAAAACAAAAACAATTCCGCCCTTTTTCTTTTGCAAGGTACATGGCATGATCTGCACAGGCAAGCAGGGATGATAGTTTGCTACTGCGGGAGGGAAACAGCGCAATGCCAATACTGGCGGTGACGCCCGTCGCATGTCCATGGATAAAATTACCCTTTTGAGATATGATTTCAATCATTTGCTGTGCAATGGTCTCTGCTTGTTTTTTGTCTACATGAGATAAAAGTGCAGCGAATTCGTCCCCGCCGAGTCTCGCTAAAATATCTGTTTTGCGCAACTGTTGTCTCAAGACGGCGGTAACATGGATAAGCAGTTCATCGCCTGCCTGATGTCCATAGGTATCATTTACCTGTTTGAAATTGTCTAAGTCAATAAACAATAATGCTCCGTGAATGCCGTATCGGCATGAGTAAGCAAGCCGACTCTCCAGTTCTTCCAGAAAGCGGCGCCGGTTAAAAAGGCCGGTAAGCGGATCATGGGTTGCTAAGTGTACAAGTTGTTCTTCGAATTGCTTTCGTGTAAAAAATTGTCCAATATGATCTCCAAGGGCATTTAGGCAATCGAGAAGGTACGTGTCGACATAGTGTTTTTCACGCATGAGAAATTCAAACACACCCAGAATTTCTTTATCGCTTGTTACCGGAAATGCGAGCGCTCCGGGCAATTGATATTTCAAAACAAGCGGGGAACTGGAAAAGCGGGGGGCGGATAAAACATCGGGAATCCAGACAGGTTTTCCGAGACCATAAGCAATCCCTGGTATCTCTGTTTTAGAAGCAAAGGAAATTTGATGCGGAGGTGATTCCGCAGGACCCTTGAGTGCAGACATCGTGTGCCATATTTCCTTACGAAGCAAAATATGGTTATTTTTGTCTGCATCCCAAAAGAACCCTAACGCACAGTTGAGCGTCTGGCCTATTGTCTGCAGGAGTTCTTTTGTGGTCTCTCCAATGTTATTCGAATTTGTCAATACCCTGGTGACGGCATATTGAACGTCGGTGCGTTGTTTGGTGCGTTTTTGTTCGGTAAAGTCACGTACAATCATTAAATAAAATAATTGGTCATCCTGGTAAAAGGTACTGAGATTGAGTTCCATGGGGAAAGTGGTGTTATCATTTCGCTGCCCTTCAACTTCAAAGGCAGTTAATTTTGATTCAGGAATGGTATCTCTTTGTAGGATGCCTTGAAGCCAGCCAGCTACTTTTTTATGATAGGATTCCGTCAAAAGAGTATTAAGGTGTTTTTCTATGATTTCAGGGGATTGGTAGCCAAACATCTTTCCTGCGGCTGGATTAAAGGACTTGATGGTGCCATTTTGCGTAAAGGATATAATACCGTTTACGGCACTATCAATGATGAGACGTGTACGAGTTTCGCTTTTTAATAATTTGTCGCCTTCCTCTTTTATCCGGTTGACCATGGGACGAAAAATAAACATTCCGATAATCACTAAAGCAAATAATACGATACCCAAAACGACCGTTTCCAGTAAGTGGAGCTTTTTGTTGTCTCTTTCACTTTCTTTTTGCAACAGGTTTACTATGATTTCAAGAGAATCTGCTAAATCCGCTGCGAATTCGTTAAGGATGTTGTGCAAGTGTGGGTTTTGTGATGTGAGCTTTTCCGGCGGGGCATGTGCAAGGGCTTTTGCTTCTGCAAGATATTGATTCATTTTTTTATCTAAATGTACCGGTTGTTCAAAATAAAGCGCACGTATCTGCGGAGATTGCTTCCCGGACAAATTGAGGGATTTGTCTCCGCTGACAAGCCCTTTATGCACCGTTTCTATTGTACGTATCGTGGCAAGAAGGTCTTGTCTGAGTGATTCCGTTTCGGCACGATCTTTCGCATTTACCAGGCACAGTGAATAGATGGCTATATTTTGTAATAAGAACCGCTGTTTGCTGGTTAAATTAATTACCGCAGCATCGGTTTCCTGGGAAGAGATGCGCTTTTTGAGAGTAACATAGGATGCAATGCTGAGCATGGCGATAATGCTTAAAGCAGTAATGTAAGTAGGGGTCATGTTGTTTGTAAAATTCTTTTTCATAGAGAGTATTTTTGATTGTGAGAAATTTCAAAAAGGATGGAAAAGAATACGATTTCAAGTGTAACGTCTCGGTTTTTTGAAAGAGGCATTCCCCACATGCCTCATAATGGAACCTTCGCAACCAGTAACCAGAATCGTGGATAATTCATTTTGATTGAAAGCCGCGCCTCCGTCTCCTTGTAAATGGTAACTTTACCGGCACGATCCCTGGTAATTTCCATTTGTCTTTTGGTTTCCACACATAGATCACGAGCCAGAAATCTCCTTTTGGCGCAGAAAGTCAGTTGTGCCTTTCCTCCGGGTTTGTAGATTCATCTGTCGGAATGGGTATACTACTTATGCTATAACCGTTTGCGGGATTCCCGACCATCATATTATTTTTGTCATACCGGGTAAGCGACCCTTCCTTGTCAACGGGAAGCAATCTATCTTTGAAATAGATTTTGTATTTTTTCTTTGCATCATCACGTTTTTTTATATCCCGTCGTTCCTTGACTTCGTCGCAAGAGTTCTATCGAACGATAGGGAGGATTAGCTGCTGCTATGCTGCGCGATGATTTTATAATTGTAAAAAGCGATTTGATGATTTTCAATTTATTTTTACAGAATAAGAAAGTACAATTAATGTGAAAATGAAATGATAACTATTACAAATGAATTCTGACAATTTCAAGGGAGTAGACTTATTGTCTGAGATTCCAGACAAACTTAAAAACGTTGTAAAGCTGCAGGTCTCTTGACAGAGAGATGATTGTTTATTTCAAATGTAATTAGGATATTTGCTTTTTCTAGCTAAGTCTTTGGCATAGGTATTGATTGTTAGCGTATTATAAGATAGAATGTCGGGAAAAATGTGAGTGATACGATAAGCAAGAAAAGGACCGATATGTTTCGCACAGAAAAGGATTATCTCGGTGAGATGAACGTGCCCGCAGCCGCTTATTACGGGGTACAAACTGCCCGGGCGCTGGAAAATTTTCCCATTAGCGGACAAACATCGCTGCCGGTATTTACTCTGGCCATGGTTTCCGTAAAAAAGGCCGCTGCTATGGTTAATGTGGAATTAGGCTGTCTTGATAGGAAGGTTGGCAACATGATTATCCTTGCATGTGAACGCATATTAAACGGCGAATTTCAAGATCAGTTTCTGGTGGATGTGTATCAGTCCGGTGCAGGAACGTCTCATCACATGAATGTTAATGAAGTTATTGCCAATATTGCCGTTGAAATGCTTGGCGGGGCGAAAGGGGATTATTCCGTTGCTCATCCGAACGATCATGTCAACTACGGGCAGTCTACCAATGATGTTTATCCTACTGCCATGCGTATTGCTGCCTTACAATTATCTGGAAAGCTTGTAAGAAATCTGGATGATCTGACGGGAACGCTTAAGAGGAAATCGCAATCCTTTGATTCTGTGGTAAAGTCCGGACGGACACACCTTCAGGATGCAGTGCCCATTCGTGTAGGTCAGGAATTTTCAGGTTATGCGGATTCTCTCGTGAAGGCAACCCGGGGAATTGAAAAGGCCGGTGAATCCTTAAAAGAGTTGGGAATTGGCGGAAGTGCGGTAGGCACGGGAATTAATACTCATCCGGAATATGCCGCCCGGGTTGTGGAAAGGCTGAAACAAATTGTAAACCTGGATATCAGAATGGCAAAAAACCGGTTTGAGGCCATGCAAAGCAATGCTCCCTGTGTTGAACTCTCTGGAGCGCTTCGCACCCTGGCAGTTGAACTCATTCGTATTGCGAATGATCTCAGGTTAATGGGCTCCGGGCCAAATACCGGACTGGCCGAGATTGAACTTCCGGCAGTACAGCCAGGGTCTTCTGTCATGCCGGGAAAAGTGAATCCCGCTATCCCCGAAATGATGAATATGGTGTGTTTCTCGGTTATGGGCAATGACCTGTCGGTAGCTCTGGCGGCGCAAGCCGGACAATTTGAGCTTAACGTTATGATGCCTTTAATCCAATACAAATTGCTCGATTCTCTTTCTATTTTGAACAATGCCACGAAGATATTTCATGAAAAATGTATAAAAGGACTCTCCATCAATGCGAAGAAATGCCAGGATTATGCTGCACGAAGCCTCGGCATTGTTACCGTTTTAAATCCGATTATTGGTTATTCAAAGGCATCTGAGGTGGTGAAAGAATCACAGAGAACGGGAAGGTCAGCACGGGAGATTATATTGGAAAAAGCGATTCTACCTGAGGATAAGGTTGATGAGATTTTATCTCCAATGTCAATGACTGAACCTGGCATTCGTACATTATGAAATAAGAAGGTATATTTTATGTAATTTATTTTTTGTAAATATTTTAAGGAAAGGGGCGCAACATGAAGAAGATAACTTTGTTAATAGCCGGTATCTGTAGTATTAGTTTCGCAGGATTGATAAACTGTATACACAATCGTACGGTTAATGCAGCGGAGGAAACGAGTATGTCTCATGAAGGGGTTGTTCTTCCTACCAGGGTACTGATGCATGAAATAGCGAGACGAACGAGCAATATACTTGAAGGGACGCTGGCAGGCAGTTTAAAATACGTTGCGCAGGAGGCCGGCGCAATAGTAGATGACAGCTACAAGATAAATGAAGTCTTCTTTCCTGCGGATCCGAAAGACAACAAGTGGCTTCAGCAGGCAAAGATCGATCCCAATGACACAGAAAAGATCACAAAACTGAAGGAAGAATTCCATATCTACTTGAAAAACATAACGTCGTCGGCGCTCGAAGTCCAAAAGGCCGCAAAGGCGGGTGATCAGAAGGCAACATTTAAGGCATTCACGAACATGGTGGAAAAGGCATGTTTTGAGTGTCACACCGAGATCCGTGATAAAATGATACCGATTGAAAATCGATAATTGTTGATGATTGGGTGCGATGAGGCAGGAAAGAAAGTGAGGGCGATGAGGATTCTGTACTTTCTTTATTTTAAAAGATTGATTACAGAAGAGAAAGTAGTGTAGAATATTTCAGATTTCTCATAGGGGAGGTTTTATGTCAAAGTGGGAATGCCGTGTGTGTGGTTACGTATATAATCCTGAAAAGGGTGATCCGGATAACGGAGTAAAACCGGGGACGCCGTTCGAGCAGTTACCGGACGACTGGGTTTGTCCCGCCTGTGGCGCAAGTCAGGATCTTTTTGATAAGCTCGACTCTTGACTTCTTTTTAATCATATTTTTTAAGGAAACCATTTCGTGTTGTCATTTATAAGCAGGCAATATGCAAAAAATTATCTCGTAATCACAGGGTTTCTGGTATGTTTTTCCCTAGGAGATAGTGCTCTGTCTCATGCAGAACCGGCAGAAAAAAACATGCCCAATGTCACCTATTCAAATCCGTATTTTAAAGGCAACAAAGAAGAAAAGAACGCTCAAATCAAGAGGCTGACGTCGCTCTTCGGAGTCGAATGCGATTTTTGCCATAACGAAGATTTAACCGTCTTTACCGACGAAGGGAAAAAATCAAAGGAGATGATGAAGGCATCTGTTGCACTCGGAGTTGAATGTGATTACTGTCACGTGGATCGGAAACGATACAAAGAAAACGAACAGCAGGCAAGAAAAATGTTTGAGCTTTGTGAAATTATGGGTACAGAGTGTAGTTTTTGTCATGCCGGAAAGGGCAAACTCACTCCAAAAGGAGAGACGTCAAAAACTGCGTTTGTAACCCGTAATTGGGCAACTGAAGGAACAAAACGGTGTCTTGAGTGTCATATTGAAAAAAAGCTGTTTGCGTTAAATTTTTACGGGTGGCAGGTCTTAAATGCCCTGAAAGGTCTCAAAGGAATGTGAATACAGATTACGACGTTATAATTGTCGGGGGCGGGCCGTCTGCCCTTGCTGCAGCCGTTTATACCTGCCGGGCATTGTTGAAGACCGTGATTTTTGAAAAGCAAGTTGTGGGCGGGCAGTTAGTCGGTACCGATCTGATTGAAAATTATCCGGGTTTTCCCGAAGTTATCAGTGGTGTTGACCTGATACAACGCATGGAAGCCCAGGCCAAGCGGTTTGGTGCCGAGATACGATACGAAGAGGTAATGAAAGTACAGGTTGAAAATGGTCTAAAAATTGTGACAACTGATACGGACACTTATGGAAGCCATGCGGTTATTTTAGCCGCTGGTGCAGAACCCAAAAAACTGGGCGTGCCTGGTGAAAAAGAATTTTACGGAAGAGGCGTGAGTTATTGTGCTACCTGCGACGGTGCTTTTTTTAAGGGGAAAGACGTTGTTGTCGTTGGAGGAGGCGATTCTGCAATAACGGAGGCCCTCTTTCTGACCAAATTTGCAAATACCGTACAAATTATCCACAGAAGGAATGAATTCAGAGCCACAAAAATTTATCTGGATGAAGCGTTAACAAACCCAAAGATCAAGGTTGTTTTCAATGCTATCGTTGAAAGTATTCATGGACAGGATAAGGTTGATGGTATCGTGGTCCAAAATGTTATAACGAAAGAAAAAAAAGAGATGACATGCCAGGGGATTTTTATTTTCATCGGTAGCGTGCCCAATACGGGGTTTTTGGGCACGCTGCTTTGTGAGGATGTGGGATGTCATATCGAAACAAATATGCACATGGAAACATCCATAGAAGGATTATATGCCGTTGGCGACATTCGAAAAAATTCGTATCGGCAGATCGCAACTGCTGTAGGAGAAGGGGTTACCGCGGCTATTGCTGCAGAACATAAGCTTTCTGAATTAATAGCTTTAGGCAAGGTTAAAAAAGAAATATAAAAACTATTCCGTTTTTTAGATTCGTTCAGGTTAGAGTTGATGTGTTTTAAAATTAAAGGAGGATTGAATGGCTACGATGGATGTAAAAGAAATAATAAAGCAAGCTATACAACAAGAAGACATGGCATA
>Ga0232064_100304_pt1 | contig 11372 bp, 7 predicted proteins | sample LAC_MetaT_8_FD_169130 | JGI IMG/M metagenome (GOLD analysis project Ga0232064, IMG submission 169130) | Metatranscriptome of anaerobic ammonium oxidizing microbial communities from anammox membrane bioreactor (MBR) in UC Berkley... | ecosystem: Engineered > Bioreactor > Anaerobic > Unclassified ... | reverse complement strand
GTCCCTTAACGACCAGTAGTACAGCCAGTCTGATTGTGGCGCCAGAACATCAGTCGGCGGCTACCGCCTGGTTGGTGATAGCTGACTCAATGATCTCGCTTACTTCGTCCCCCATCAGGCTCTCACGCTCTATCAGCGCCTGAGCGACAGCCTCCACTTCGATATGGTGTTCGTGAAAGAAGCTTTCGACCGCCTGCTCTGTCTGGTGCCAGAACTTCTCGATGCGATCCCAGGTGCGGTCAAAAAGCTCCCCTTCATAGCGACCAGCAACGATGGTCTGGCCGGGGTCGGTAATGGGCGGTCCAAAATAGCCCTCAGAAGCAAGCCGCCACAGGTGGAAGCGCACGTTGGGGTAGTCGCCACCAGAGGCGCCGGTCCACATCTCACCCAGGCATACTTTCGTCGCTATTTGACCTGCCATGCTGACTTTAATCTCAGCGACAATGTCACTCAGCGGGCGCGAGAACTGCTGCTCACGGTATACCGTGGCAACATGGCCAAGGCCCGTGCCCGAGCGAATGATGGTCGCGCGCGTGATGCGTCGTTTTGGGGTGAAGTGGTATACAGCAACTGCGTGCCCGGCCTCGTGATAGGCGATCTGCCTGCGCTGATCCTCAGGCATTTCCTCAATCGGGTTCTCAAGACCGCCTGTTTGCTCGCGAAAGGCCAGATCAATATCTCGTTGGCTGACCTTACTGCGTCCATCAAAAATGGCAATCCGGACTGCCCCTTTGGTGATCGCAGCCATGATCTGCGCCGGAGTATACCCGTTGGTGTCTTCAACGATGGCTTCAATATCAATGGTGTCGTCGTGTTCTATCTTGCTCAGGTAGTATGAGATGATCTCGCGGCGCCCGGTCTTATCGGGGGGATCAACCTGGATCACAATGTCGAAGCGGCCAGGGCGAGTCAGGGCCGGGTCAAGCACATCGGGGCGATTGGTTGAGCCTACATACAGCACATGCCAGTCACGCCTGGGGATCGGGCGGCCAAACAGAGTCAGGATTCTGTTACGCAGCTTCTCCCAGCGGGTGGGCTCATCGACCCCATCCATCGCCACCAGAAGCCGGGTCAGAGCACCATTGCCGCCGCCCATTAAACCGCCCATCATCGCGCGATCGACCGTCGCGGACCCTGTGGCTCCGATACCACCGCCGCCCTGCATAACGCCACCGCGCGAGGCACCGACGGCGTCGATCTCGTCAATGAAGGCGATACACCCGCCGTACTGGCGGGCCAGCTTCTTGGCTTTATTGGTGAACTGCATCATGCGCAGCACGTCCATACCCAGGAACATGCCGCGGAAGCCAGCGCCTTCAATCGACATGAAGGCCAGGCCCCCTTCACCTGCCATGCACTTGGCAAGCATCGTCTTGCCCGTGCCAGGGGCACCGTACATCATCAATCCATTGATGAAGTTGCCACCCATTGATGTGAACTTCTCACGATCTGAGAGCAGGATCAGCCACTGGCGCACGAGCTCCACGAGGCGGGGCTGCCCTTTGTAGTCCTCAAATGTGAGCGATTTAGGATCGCCGGGCAGGATGGTTTCCGTTTTAGTCTTGGAGAGAAACCAGAAGATGGCGATGAATTGAACCAGCACAAAAATAATGGCGAAGACAATGCGGAAGACACCGCTCAGGCCAGCCAGCAGTAGGGCGAGAAAGTCACGGCTGGCCCACGAGCCTGCCACAATGCCCAGGATGATGGCTATCGGGATCACACGGCGCAGCGTGCGCCCCACAAAAAGCCTAACGCGCCGGCGGCGTTTCTTGACACGGGCGCGTTTCTCCCATACCTGCTCCTGTGGATCGGGTACCACGGATGCAGGTATGCGCTCAGCGGGGGGGTTAGTCGTCGTCATAGCGAGCTCCCTCCAGAGCAGATACCGTTAAATATGCGTTGGCGCTGTACCTTATCCTCCGCTCGCCGCCGCAGTTAGAGTAGATATGATAATATACTGGAGCATATGACAGATACAACACCAATTTTATCGATTTGTTTTTGTTAGCATACACAACAACTGCCGATTAGTCAAATATGCGCAATATCAACACAAGGGTGATCTGAGCAGTAAATCGGTATACGATCCGATTTGAGGGAAAAGACAGGGGCACCCACAAGGTGCCCCTGTACTGTTTCTATGCCCGCCCAGAGCTAACTGCCTAAACGCGCCAGCCACTGCTCCAGCACGCGTTGATTGCGCTTCTCGACATGGTTGTGTTTGATCTGCAGGGCGCTGCGCAGATCGCTCAGGCGCCAGCCTTCAGCAGCCAGCTTATCCAGAACAGCCTGGATCACACGCTCCCAGTTTGAAGGTTGGGTGGCGGCGAGGATATCGGCGATGCGCTGAATGCGATAAGCAGCCTTGATCTCCTCCATGGAGTAGGAGTCAAGCTTCTCCAACACAATATCGAATAACTGCTTCCAGAGCGTCGGCTCCTCCGTCTCGGCATAAATACGGTTGATCGGCTCCGTGCCTGATGCACGAACACGCAGGAAGTTGCGCATCTGCCCATGCCTATTGCCCATGAAAATCTCAGCCATGTCAAAGCGTGTGCCACCAGCATAGAGCACAGGGCAGCCCGCCAGCTGGATCTCACCTGCTTTAGCTCCCTCAAACAGATCGAGGTAGTAGCTGATTAAGCGCTCCTTGGCGTTATCGCTGGCATCGATATCAACTCGCCCACCGTAAGATTCCCAGGCCTTATCTTCCGTAACAAGGTCTTGCCAGATCTGGCGCAGAGGCTTTTTGTAATGGGCGATCATGTCCATGATCAGCAGGTTGGCCCAGAGACCGTCCTTGTCGGGCACATGTCCCCGCGTGGTCAGGCCTGAGCTTTCTTCACCACCCAACAACAGTTCATCCATCCAGGTAGGACCAAGCTGGTCATCTGGGATAGGCCGGTAGGCCTCATCCATGCGGGGGATCTCGACGATGTACTTGATACCTACCGGCACCACAAAGACGTTCTTCCAGACCATTGTCTCGCGCTCGCCGGTGCGGTGGATATAGAAGCGGTGGCCCACATAAGGCGGCACCAGACCTGGCGCAGGCCGGTGCTTCTCAAGCCCGCTATATTGATCGGCCAGGGCATCGATCATCGGCAAGCCGGTCTGGGTGATCACCAGACGACCCTCCAGTTTACGCTCTTTGCCGAGATAATGGCTCAGCATGGCCAGCACCTGATTAGGCCGGTAGTACTCACCGCCTTCATCAACTACACCGAAGCGATCGGCATCCGTGTCAAGCCCCATCCCGAATGCAGCGCCGCGCTCACGCACTGCCTCGATCAGCGGGTCGATGAAGGGGCGTTCGGGATTCGCGTAGGCCAGCCCGCCCAGGTCAATGTCACGCTGGGCATGCAGCACCTCGAAGCGCAGTCCAAGCTCACCGAAAATATGCTGCATGTACCCACGCCCGGCGCCATGCATCTCGTCGATGAGGATCAGCTTATCCCCGAAGTAGTCGTGAATGGCATCGAAATCGACCGGGATGCGCCTGTTGCCCTTCCCGTTGTTTTTGATCCAGGCCCAGTAATCCACCAGTGGATCGTAGCGGCGAAAACGCCCTGCGGCCTCCGCTTCTTGGATGCTGGCAACAGGCACTTCCACGCCGATGAGCTGCATCTCGTTCACGCGCTCAGCGATCAGGTTCGTCAGGTGTGTGGGGGCTGGGTAACCTTCCTTGGGGTTGAACTTGATACCCTGCCAGTCCGAGGGATTGTGGCTGGCGGTGCAGTTCATAATGCTGGCAACATGCTCCTTGCCGAGATACTCGGTGGCAAAGAAGGCGATTGCCGGTGTGGGTGTCGGGCGGCATGCCATGTAAACGCCCAGCCCATTAGCAAGCGCCACCTCGGCGAGCCAGTCAGCCACCGTGGTAGAGTTGCGGCGGCCATCGTAACCGATCACCATCCACTTACCCGACAGGTCTTCGCGGGGCGTGACAAAGTCGGGCACATCATAGTTATTGAGATACTGGCAGATCGCCAGGGCTGTTTGGCGGGCCTTGATCTCGGTGAAATCCACGCCCCAGCGCCCACGCAGCCCGGACGTGCCAAAACGCGGGTACTTGAGGTCGTAGCAGCGCTTGAGCAGCGCAACCAGGCGATGATCGCCCCCCTCCACTTCCAACCATTCCGCAAGTTCGCCCATACGCTCGGCAATCTTGCCCGCCTGGATCAAGCGAAATGGCATGAAGCGGCCGTCTTCGAGCACAGACTCAACCAGCGGCACCAGCTCTGCATCGACGCTGGCGCGGATCGGGTCAAATTCGCGGCGGCCCAGGAATGCCTTATAAACGTCCACTGTGCGCTGGCGGATCGCCGCCATCGGTGCGAGTATCTGATCCTGCGTCAGCTGGTCGCTTTTGGTCTCATATCGATAGGGACCAGCCTCTACCAGCAGGGTGTTGAGGATACTTCCCACAAGCACCAGCGCATCGGAGTCCAGTTCGCCCTGTTTGATCCATGCTTCGAGCCCCTGCAGGAATGCATACGCAGCGGGGACAGCACGGGTGCGAACCGCTTCATCGCCGACTTCCTGGGTCAGCCAGCGTTTCAGCGAGCAGAAGCCTACCCCTAGATCAGCAGGGCCTTGCACCGCGCTGGAAACCCACGCCTCAACGCGGTCCAGTGACCATACCCATTCTGCCATCCTGACGTTCGTCTTGATCTGTGCCATTGCACTCTCCACCGTTATTCATTCTTGTCTAACGGGCGTGAAGATCACTCAAGCCCGCTGATGTCGATCAAAGAGCCGGTCGTTGTATCCTTAACCTCGATTACATCCCCAGGATTGCCCGCTGCAGCCTGCACCGCCCGGCACAGGCTCACTGCATGGCGCGCAATGTCCTCCAGCGAGTGATCCGCGCGCCCTTCCATCATGGTGCGAAAGACGGGCTCTGTGCCCGAATAGCGGGTATTCATTGTAACGCCTTCGCCCAGCGCAGATGAAATCTCAGCACGCATGCGCTTCAGCGCCTCGATTTCGTCCAGATCAGGCTTGGAAGCTACCCGTGCAGAGGCAACCACCTGAGGAAGTTTAATCAGAGGGGCTGCAAGTGTATGCAGCGTTTCGGGGCGGCTTTCAGCCAGCACCCCTGCCATATAGAGCGCGGTATAAATGCCGTCTCCGGTTGTATGCTCGGGATCATCAAAAATGAGGATGTGCCCGGACTGCTCGCCGCCCAGGGAATACCCGTTGGCAAGCATCTCTCTCACGATGTACTTATCACCAACTTTAGTGCGCAGGAGGGTGATACCCTGGCTGTTCAGGGCATGATCCAGGCCGCTGTTGGCCATGACCGTAGATACGACCTTATTCCCACCAAGCTGCCCTTTGGCCTTGAGATACCCCCCCAGGATGAACAAGACATGATCGCCGTCAAGCATCTTGCCGGTCTCGTCGATAAAGACCGCCCGATCTGCGTCCCCGTCAAAAGCTACTGCAAGGTCCAACTTATGCTCACGAACCAGATCATACAGAGCAGCCTTCCCATTACGGACCACCTCAGAACCTGCCCCCCGGTTGATGTTCATCCCATCCGGATCGGCACCGATCACAAAGGTCTGGCAGCCTACAAGTTCGAAGCAGCGTCCGGCGATGGCGCTGGCGGCACCATGGCTGCAATCAATGCCTACGCGCAGCCCGGCCAGCTTACCTCCCGCAAAATGCGCCGTCAGAAACTCGATGTACTCCTCAACCCATCCGGGCTGCTGTTCCAACACCCCAAAGGTATGCTGGCCAGCGCCCTGCTCGATGAGCCGCGTGATCTCCTCGGCAATTGCCTGCTCTGCATCATCGGAGATCTTATATCCATCGCCTCCCATTACTTTGATGCCGTTCTCCGTCCAGGGATTATGTGAGGCTGAGATCATCACCGAGGCGGCCAGGCCGTGCTTGCGGGCAAGATAAGCAGCGCCCGCGGTCGTGATCACCCCTACGTCAATCACACGCACTCCCTGAGAAAGCAGACCAGTCGTCACACCGCTGGCCAGGGCAGAACCAGACGAGCGCGTATCCCGTCCGATGACAACGGCCGGGGCTGGCATCTGGCGGCGCAAATACGAACCAATCCCCAGCCCTACCTGTAACGCACCCTGCGCATCCGTGGGCCACTCCCCTGCTGTGCCCCGGATTCCATCCGTCCCAAACTCAACAACCGGCATCGCTGCTTGTTTCCTCCTGGAATTGATTAGTTGGACTGGATTAAGGCCGTGCATCTGTGCATGTGGGGCACAGACCTTATCGAATCACGACCTCAGCCACCACAGGTAAATGATCTGAGGCGCTGCGTGCCACTGCGTGGTCAAAGACCCGGCAGCGATATTGAACTAACCGATCGGCTGGAAATACAAAGAGGTGGTCAATAGGGGCATTCAACCCGGCATGCGTCCCTATCGATTCGTTCTCTGGCTGGAGGTGCACAAAGCCCGCCTGCTTGAGAACAGCAAGCTCGTCAACAGGGGCGTTGAAATCCCCCATCAGAAAGATGACTTCATGCTTATTCAGCGCCGTCTCGCTGAGCAGGGCAAGCAGCCGTTCGATCTGAAGCACACGCATGGCTCTTGCCTCGGCATAGCGGCCTTCATCCGCCACCGGGCCACGTTCATCGATCAGGGTGGTCAAATGCAGATCGAGCATCAGTGGGAAGTGAGGGGCACAGCCGATACGCGCTATCAACGCTGCACGCGGGTCAGTATCGCGGTTGCCCTGATACGTGGCAGGGCGGAACAGCGGCACCTCGCGTGGATGGCCCGGCTGTTCAGGGCGGCCCAGGCGATGAAAAGGCCAGCGCGAAAATAGAGCATTGCCCTGCTGCCAGTCCTGATCGTCTCGAAAGAGTGCTTCAACCATCGCCCGCTTACCTGTGTGGAAATCGCGGCGAAGGGTGAGGGTGGACGCAAATTGAGATACAAATCCCGGCCCCAGGGCAGACTGGATCATCTGCAGTGCAGAATGCCAGACACCCTCAAAATCCTCCAGGCGGACGACTTCCTGCAAGGCCAGGATATCCGGTTTGGCCCCGGCAATCACACGGGTGACGGCTTCAGCATCCGTGCCCTGATCTGAGCCTCCCCCAATGTTATAGGTCATAAGCTTATAGGTCTGCTGATTGGTCTCTGCCATGCACGCACCACCTGGTTGGCTGGAATGAGTAATGGCCGGGCGGATTATACCATGCCACGGTTCTAAGCCGGGTTAAGCACCTCGTCCACCAGCGGCTCGGTGAGCTGCGCTGCACGGTTCCACAGTTTGTCAAACTGCCGCGAGTACGTCTGGTGGTACGCCGACTCGGTTCCCTCAGCCTGAAAGGCCGGGGAGGGCCCGCCGGTTTCGCCGCTCAGATAAGGCGATATCAGCACCTGGTCATCACAGCGGATGATCTGCGCCAGGTGTACAACATGCTCGGTCAGCCGAAGCTCAATGCTGCCGCGAAAGCGTCGGCGCCCGCTGCCCTGCGCGCCTGCTTGCAGAGGCGGCACTTCGAACTCCTGACACTTATCAAGAAAACGGCGAATAGTGAGGCGGATCTCGTTCTGCATCTTGCCGAACGAGGGCGGCTCATCCCCCTCTCGGATGAGTTGGGATGGGCTGCCCGGTTTATAGACGAGGATTCGCACATGAGCTCCCCGCTGGGCGGAGTCAAACAACGCCTGCACCCATTTCTCGTCAGTGAACCAGTTATTCCACAAGGTATTGCTGAGGATATCTGCATGCATGGCATTCAGCGTGCGCTGCTTCCATGCAGCAAGCCCGTCTTCAGGATCATCCTGCCACGTGCGGCGATCCGGCCAGATGCGCTGCAAGCCAATGCGCCCCTGCACGAGATCAGCGATAACATGGCTGCCCAGTTGGATTTGATTAATGCTCTCTTCCAGCGGATCACCACCCAGGAAATCCCAGACAACCTGGATCAGGGTCACCGCGATAAACGTAATCGAGAACTCGAACAGGATGGTTGACCAGGGCTCTGTCCTGATCAGGACGGACAGAGCGATGCTCATCGCACCCAGCAGCACGAAGAAGGCGAGCTTGGTGCGATAGGTCGGTTCGCGGAGCCGCCTCAGGGACTTCCCCAGCCTGTTCATAAATCATTACACTTTCGGAGAGGAGATGCGCCACATCTCACATTACCATTGGACGCGCACGGGCGTCCCGATCGGCGCCCAATCGTACAGCCACTTAGCACTCTCTGTACCGAGATTGACGCAGCCGTGGCTCATCGGCTGCCCGAAGTTGCTGTGCCAGTAGGTACCGTGCAGTCCATATCCCTTGTAGAAATACATCACCCAGGGCACACCCGGCAAATCATACCCCGGCCCCGTCATGCGCTGCGAGGAGTATTTGAGGTAGATACTGTAATTTCCGGTGACGGTGGGGGTAGCCGGCAGGCCGGTTGAGGCCAGAAAACTGTTTAAGAGCGTCCCATCTTGATAGGCATATACCCGCTGCTCGGAGAGCACCACCAGGATCAGCTTGCCGGACGCAGAGGGTGCCTGGGGAGCAGCCACCGCCGGGGCGGGTGCAACAGATGATGCAGGGTCCAAGCTGTGAACAGATCCTGCCCCTGGAATTGTGAGGTGCTGCCCCGCATAGATACGATCGCTACTTAATCCGTTGGCCTGCATCAGTGCTGTTACGGTGAGGTTGTAACGCATTCCAATGCGGAACAATGTCTCACCGGCCTGAACTACATGCACCCCGCCCCCTGTACGGGCCGCGGGTTCGGGTGCAGGTGCACGCTGCGCTTGATCGGCTGGCTGTGCTGAGGCCGCCACGCCAGGGATCACGAGCGTCTGGCCAGTATAAAGAAGTGAGGGGTTGCTGAGATTGTTCGCCTGGACAACAGCCCAGAAGCTGACCCCGTATGTGCGGCTGATCGCGGCGAGTGTATCGCCGCGCTGCACAACATAATATATGGCTCCCGGTCCACCCACCCCGAGTGCGCTGATCTCGCTGCCGGGGATGATCAGGTGCTGGCCAACATAGATATGACTCGGGTTGACAATGCCATTGGCACTGACAATGGATTGTACGGAGATACCGTATTGGCGGCTGAGTTTCGAGAGTGTGTCTCCCGGTTGTACAATGTGCTCTGTGCCCCCGGGCTCGTCGCCTTCGGGGATCACCAGCTCGCGGCCCGCCGTGATCAGGTCGCTTTCTGATAATGCATTTGCCTCTCGTATTGCCGACGGCGTTACCCCGTAGCGTGCTGCTGCCTGCTCCAGAGTCTCGCCCCAGGCCATGATATGGAGCACAGGCCGCCGGGCCTGTTCTGCCGCCGCTGTGGCAACAGGTGGAAACACTATGCTGATCAGGGCCAACGTCAGGCACACAAAGCGTATAATGCGCTTTAAGGGCTGCATGAGACCTGGTTGTCTTTCACTTCCTGGAAAAGGACGTTATTCACCCATTGTACACCAGAACATCCTACCAGGTATCCATTGCACCGCGTGTGTTCTTGGCGCGGCAGAAGATGGCGTGAGGGCCAGGTATGCGAGATACCTGATTGGGCACGCGCCAGTGTAGTAACAGTTCCGTCACAATAGGAACACCGGACGGAACCGCGATGAGCACATCCATGCTATCCGGGTGCCTCAGCGGTGCGCCCAGCCGGTCAGATTTCAGATGCCAGTTCATACCAGTTTGGATACACTTAAATCCGATCATCCAGTAGAAGCGTGTTGCAACCAGCCTGCTGCGCCAAGTGATCAGGGGGTCAGAACTGCCATGCAGCTGGAAAGCCTTGTTGTCCAGACCAAGCTCACGCCCCTGCGCCTCAACAAGCGCGCTCTTGGGCGTCCTCGGCTCAGACAGCGCCTGTACGAAGCACTCGACTATCCGCTGACCATCATCCAGGCGGGGGCAGGTTATGGCAAAAGCACAGCCTTAGCAGAGATGGATCGGGGAGAGGTGCCGGTTGTCTGGTATCACCTTGACCAGGAGGACGCCGACCCTCTTGTATTCCTGCTCTACATGGTCTATGGCTTCCGGCGTACTTTCCCTGCCCTATCTGAAGCTACGCTGGCCATGCTGGAATCGGGCAAAGCTGCCGGCACACCCCCGCCAGGCACATTGATCATCGATACTTTGATTAACGAATTGGTCGAGTCAGTTTCTGATCCCTTTTTTCTGATCATTGATGATGCCCATCTGATTAACCATGTTCCCCCTTCGATGAACATGCTTAACCGGCTCATCAAACATGGTCCGTCCAATCTACATATTGTCCTCTCGACTCGCTACCCACTCGATTTGAAGGACCTGGCTACCCTGCGTGTCAAAGGCAACCTGCTTGAGATCGGAGAGGAAGAGCTGGCCTTCACGCCAGAAGAAATCCACAGCCTGTTCCAAAGCCAATACAACATCATCCTCAATTCTGACGAAATTGAGCTGCTCTCCCGCGAGACCGAGGGCTGGGCGATTGCCCTTCACCTCATCGGCCAGGGGTTACCCCATGGTGGCCGCGAGGACCTGCCGCATATTTTGGAGCGGCTTTCTGGGCTGAAAGAAGACCTGTTCACTTATCTTGCGGAGGAGGTATTAGACCAGCAAGAACAGAAGATTCAAGACTTTCTTCTGATCACATCTGTATTACGCTGGATCAACCTGCCACTTTGCGATGCCCTGCGTGGGGATACTGACAGCCAGGAGATTCTGCGAGACCTGCTCAACCTGGGCCTGTTCATTGTTGAGCTGGATGAATCAAATGTGCGTTATCACCCCCTGTTCCGCGAGTTTCTCTACCACCGCCTCTCTGAGGATCAGAGGTATGCAGCCCACCTGAAGGCAGCAGCATGTTACCTTGATCAAGGCGATGAGGAGGAAGCGGTTTATCATTATTTACAGGTGGGCGCTTTTGATAAAGCCGCTGCCATCCTCCGCAGCATCGAGCGCACAATGATCGCAGCAGGCCGCCTCGAAACACTTGCTAACTGGATCAGCAGCCTACCGCCTGACCTGTTGGGGAGCGAACCACGCCTCCTGATCTCGCTTGGTGATATCGCCCGCTTACGCAGCCGCTTTGACGAGGCTCTTGGCTGGTACAGGCTGGCCGAGGAGCGCTGGCGCACCCAGGGCAGCACGCAGGGCATTGCCCAGGCGCTGCGCGGCCAGGCCCGCGTCTATCTGGATACAGTGAACCCCAGTCAGGCAGAGCTTCTGCTCAGCGAAGCTCTGCGCCTGTCGGATGGGCAGGAGGACCGCGAGACACGAGCTAATCTACTGGAGCTTCTCGCGGAAAACCAGCTTAATCTAGGCCATGCTGAAAAAGCGCGTGCATTTCAAGATCAGGCTCGCGACCTGCGGGCACAAAGCTCTGATAGAGTTGAGCTTTCTGCCCGAGTCCTGCTGCGGACTAGCCG
>Ga0232064_100301_pt1 | contig 11428 bp, 21 predicted proteins | sample LAC_MetaT_8_FD_169130 | JGI IMG/M metagenome (GOLD analysis project Ga0232064, IMG submission 169130) | Metatranscriptome of anaerobic ammonium oxidizing microbial communities from anammox membrane bioreactor (MBR) in UC Berkley... | ecosystem: Engineered > Bioreactor > Anaerobic > Unclassified ... | reverse complement strand
GGTGAACGCCGCGTCGCCGACAAAACCTTCCAGCAAAGTGCCGCAGTCAACCGAAACGATGTCGCCTTCTTTCAAGCGCCGCTTGCTGGGAAAGCCATGAACCAACTCCTCGTTAATGCTGATGCACAGCGATGCCGGATAAGGATATGCGCCGGGGTAACCTTTGAACACCGGTATGCCGCCATGCTTACGGATAATTTCCTCCGCCGCGGCATCCAGGTCAGCCGTAACTACGCCGGGCGCAATCATTTCGCGCACCGCTGCCAATGCCAGAGCGTTCACCCGCCCCGCTTCACGCATCAGCGCCAACTCGGCTTTGCTTTTGATGACAATATTCCGATCCCAGCTCATCATTGCTCAGGTTCGCGCTTGCAGCGCCTCCAGCAAGTCAGCGGTCACTTTTTCGATCGGTTGAGCGCCGTCCACTTCGATGAGCAAACCAGCCTTTTGATAATAATCAATCAACGGCATGGTTTGAGCGAAATAGACTTTGATGCGGTTGGCGACTGTTTCCGCCTTGTCATCATCGCGTTGGTAAAGTTCAGAGCCATCGTAATCGCACACACCTGGTTTCTCAGGTGGATTGAATTTCTCATGAAAAACGTGCCCTTGCGCACGACAAGTCCAACGTCCCGTCAGGCGCTCAATTAACACGTTTTCCGCGACTTTGATGTACGGCACAGCGTTGACACGACCGTTGAATTCCGCCAACATTCCATCCAGCGCTTGCGCCTGAGGCGGAGTGCGTGGAAAACCGTCGAGCAAAGCGCCCCTGGCGCAATCCGGGCGAGAGAGGCGCTCTCGAATCATGGCGATGGTCAAATCATCAGGCACCAACTCGCCGCGATCCATGTAACCTTTGGCTTGCCGCCCCAACTCGGTCTGGTTTTTCATGTTTTCACGAAAAATATCGCCCGAAGAGATATGCGGCAAATCCATCGTCTTGGAGATAACCTGCGCCTGAGTGCCTTTTCCAGCGCCGGGAGGGCCAAGAAGCACGACGTACGTTGGCATGGTCTCTTTCTATCCTCAACGAATCAGCAGAGCGTCGTCATAACCATGCAGCTTGAGTTCTGCCTGGATGTTAAAGAACGTATCCCGCACAACGCCGACAACGATCAACAGACCAGCGGATGAAATCAAGAAGAAGCTGCTGCTTTGGGTTGAGCCAAATTGCGGGACAATCAGACTGATCAACCAGGGCATGACAGCCACAAGACCCAGGAACAATGCTCCAGGCAGCGTGATGCGCGACAAAACGCGGTTCAGGTAACGTTGCGTGGCAGCGCCGCGGCTGACGCCCGGGATTTGAGCGCCCACGCGCTTCAAGTTCTCGCCATAATTCTGCTGCGTAAACAACACATTGGTATAGAAGAACGTGAAGGCCACCACCATCACAAAGTACATGATCCAATAGAAGTCTGAAGTCCCGCCGAATTGCCTCTGCAAGAAAACAGCTACATTGCGTACAAATTCGATCTTTGAATTGGCAAAGAAGCCGCCCAGGATAGCCGGGAAGGTGAGCAACGATTGAGCGAAGATCAGCGGGATCATGCCGGCCATGTTGACCATCAATGGCAGAGTGCCTTTGACAGGCATGGACATGCGATTGCCAACACGTCGCCCCGGGTACATCACTGGAACATTGCGCCGCCCTTGCTGGACAAACACGATAGCAAAGATCGTCAAGACCGTGATCAATATCGTGAGTATGAACAACCACCAACCATAGGTCTCGTCGGCCAGGATTCCGGCAAAGTTTGCCGGGATGCGGGCGACGATGCCGGCAAAGATGATCAGCGATAAACCTTGATTGCGGATGCCAAACTCAGAGATCAACTCGCCCAGCCAGATGGCGAACATCGTGCCAGCGGTCATGCTCAGGACAATCGCCAGCGATGGAACAATGCTGCCGGGGATAAAGGCAAACTCGGTGATGATCGGCGTGCCAGCCAGCGAGTTAAAGATGTTGATCTGCCCAATCGCTTGCAGCGCGGCCATCGGCACCGCCAGGATGTAGGTCCACTTCTCCATCCATTTCTGGCCTTCGCGCGGATCTTCTTCCATGCGCTTCTGCAGAGAAGGGATAATCGGAACCAACAGTTGCAGGATGATTTGGGCGGTGATGTAGGGATAGACGCCCATCGCCAGCACCGAGAAGTTGGAAACCGTGCCGCCGGAAAGCAGATCCAGCAATCCCACCAATGTACCGCCCGCGCCGCCCGATTGCATCAAGTTGGTCAACGCAGCACGATCTACGCCTGGCACCGGAACATGCGCTGCCAGGCGATAGATGGAGAGCAGCAAAATGGTGATCAACAGCTTGCGGCGAATATCTTGCGAAGTCCAGAGATAACGCCAGGAAGAGCGTTTCATAGGGTAAGCTCCTTACGCAAGTGGCTCATTCAATCAACTCGACGCGGCCGCCGGCGGCTTCGATTTTGGCGCGAGCGCCTTCGCTGATGCGGTGGACGCGCACATTCAACGCCTGAGTAACTTCACCGCGTCCCAAAATCACCACCGGGTTACGCGGATCGCGCAGCAAGCGCGCCTGCTTCAGCGTTTCTGGGTTCACCTCGCTTTGGGAGGCGAATTTATCCATCAACTGATCCAGGTTGACCTCGTTATATTCAACGCGATTTAGCGGGGTGAAGCCTTTGCCGCGCACGAAGGGTAAACGGCGGAAGAAAGGCAGGTTGCCGCCCTGATGATACAGGCGAGTGCCGCCGCCGGAACGCGCGCCCTGTCCCTTGGTGCCCCGGCCTGCCGTCTTGCCCTGACCAGCCGAGATGCCGCGTCCCACGCGCTTACGGTCTTTCTTCGCCCCTGGGTTGGGTTTAAGATCGTGTAGTTTCATACGATTCCCTATACTTCCTGTTCGACTTCGACCAGGTGCGCCACCTTTGCCAGCATCCCGCGCAAAGTTGGCGTGTCTAACTGCTCAACGGTTTGATGCATACGCCGCAATCCAAGCGCACGCACAGTGGCTTTGTGCACTTTGGAATAACCAATCGGGCTTTTCACCAGCGTAATGCGCAGCACTTTCGGCTGCTCCTGTGGTTCAGAAGAAACTGCTTTCTTAGCCATTCTTCCTCCGATCCCAGAAGGGCAACAGGTCTTTGGCGTTTTTACCGCGTCGGGCGGCTTCTTCCTCAGGAGACTTTAGCTGATCCAATGCCTGCATCGTGGCAGTAACCACATTGAGGATATTGCTGCTGCCCAGGGACTTGGTCAAGATATCCGAAATCCCAGCCGCCTCCAATACGGCGCGCACCCCGCCTCCGGCGATGACGCCCGTTCCAGGCGAAGCCGGCTTCAGTAAGATCTTTGCTCCAGCCACCTGACCAATGACTTCATGCGGAATGGTGGTCTTGTACGTGGCGACTTTATGCATATTCTTCCGGGCATGCTCGGAAGCCTTGCGCATGGCGTCTGGCACAGCGTTAGCCTTGCCGGTGCCAACGCCGACGCTGCCGCGACCATCTCCAACGACAACGGTGACGCGAAAATTGAAACGCCGGCCGCCTTTGACCACTTTGGCAACGCGGGCGATGTCCACCACGCGCTCGTCTAATTCAGTGGATGTGTATTCAGAAAACTCGTAGTCCGACATACATTTCTCCTTAGCAAGGGCGGTAAGTTCACCAGCCTCTACTAGAATTCTAAACCGCCCTCGCGGGCTGCGTCGGCCAATGCCTTCACCCGGCCCATATACCGGTAACCGCCGCGATCAAACACCACCTGTTGAATGCCTTTTGCCCGGGCGCGCTCGGCGATGGCTAAACCAATCAGGCGCGCCTGTTCGGTTTTCTTCATGCCATTCATCTTCGCCCGCAGCTCGTGGTCAATGCTAGAAGCAGACACCAGCGTACGACCGGCCTGATCGTCTATCACCTGGGCATAAATTTCTGCCAGGCTGCGGTACACGCTCAAGCGGGGACGGGTTGGGGTGCCGGATACTTTCTTGCGCACACGCGCATGCCGATGGATACGAGCTTCGCTTCGTGAATTCTTGGCGCTCATTTTTACACCTTACCCGCTTTTCCAGCCTTACGGCGGATCTTCTCATCCAAATACTTAATTCCCTTACCCTGATAGGGTTCTGGCGGACGCACTTTGCGGATATCCGCGGCAATCTGGCCTACCAATTGCTTATCGTAGCCCATCACCTTGATCTGACGGGTTTTCATATCCACATCGAAAGAGATGCCTTGCGGCGGTTCCACCACCACAGGATGTGAATATCCCACATACAAGACCAGGTTCTTGCCCTGCATTTCCGCGCGGTAACCCACGCCGTTGATTTCCAGGATTTTTTCGAACCCCGCGCTGACCCCAACCACCATGTTGTTGATCAGCGAGCGGGTCATACCATGCAGCGAGCGGTCAATACGGCCATCGGTTGCCCTTTTGACCTCCAGCACATTGTTCTCTATAGAAATCTGCATAGATGGCGGAAAGGTCTGCATCATCTCGCCTTTCGGACCCTTCACGCGCACCGTAGCGCCGTCTATCTGGATATCTACGCCTTTCGGAATTACAACTGGTAAGCGACCAATTCTAGACATTCTGCCTCCTTACCAGACTTTGCACAGCACTTCGCCGCCAACTCCAAGCTGGCGGGCGCGCTGCCCGGTCATAACACCTTTGGGCGTGGAAAGGATGGCAATGCCAATCCCTGATAGCACCCATGGTATTTCCTGTTTGCCGGTGTACACCCGGCGGCCAGGGCGGCTGACGCGCTCCAGACCGGTGATCACCGGTCGGCGTTCACGCCGTTCTCCCACGTACTTCAAATGGAGACGCAGGACTTTTGAACCGGCAACTTTGCCGTCCACCACTTCGTAGCCGCTGATGTACCCTTCTTCCTGCAATATCCGGGCAATGCTTTCTTTAATCTTCGAGCTGGGCAAAGCCACCACACTATGGCCGGCCATAATCGCATTGCGGATGCGAGTCAACATATCGCCAATTGGATCGGTAATTATCATCTTTACATCCTCCGCCCGGCTACCAGGAAGATTTCACCACCCCAGGGATCTTCCCCTGGAGCGCAAGCTCGCGAAAACAGATCCGGCATAAACCAAAGCGTCGAAGATATCCGCGCGGTCGCCCACACACCTTGCAGCGATTGCGTACGCGGACGGCATATTTACGCCGCGTCTCCCGGATCATCATACATTTCTTCGCCATCGGTTAACCTTCCTTCCTGAACGGCATGCCGAGCATCCGTAATAGCTGCCTGCCATGATCGTCATTTCTGGCGGTAGTAACGATCGTGACTTCCAGCCCTCTGAGTTTATCTATCTTGTCGTACTCGATCTCTGGGAACACCAGTTGTTCACGGAAGCCCAGGGTGTAGTTGCCCCGTCCATCGAACGAGTCCGCCGAAACGCCGCGAAAATCGCGCACGCGCGGCAAGGCGATGTTCATCAAGCGATCCAGGAAGGACCACATGCGCTCGCCGCGCAACGTGACCTTTACACCAATGGCGCGGCCCTCGCGCAACTTAAAGTTGGCGATGGACTTGCGCGCTTTGGTGATCACAGGTTTCTGGCCCGTGATGGCGGTGAGGTCTGCCACCGCGGCATCCAACGCTTTGGCGTTATCCAGGGCCTCGCCTAAACCGATGTTGACCACGACCTTTTCAATGCGCGGCGCCTGCATGACGTTGCTCAAATTGAGCGTTTTCATCAGGCTCGGCACAACTTCTTTCATGTAACGTTCTTTTAGCACATGGCTCATAATCTTGCTCCAAACAGGCTAATTGAACTGCGCCTGACATTTCTTACACACCCGCAAAGCGCCTTCTTCTTTGCGGATGACGCCAACGCGCGTCGGTTCGCCGCATTGAGGACAAACCAGCATCACGTTCGAGATCGAAATCGGCCCTTCAAATTCAATAATGCCTGGATTCAGGGTGCGGCCCTGGGTCTGCACCTGACGCTGGTGCTTCTTGCGGATGTTCACGCCCTGCACCACTACGCGGCGCTCATCTGGAAGCACTTTGATCACCTCGCCGCGCTTACCCTTATCTTCCAATCGCCCGCTGATAATCTCAACGGTATCACCTTTGCGAATCTTTACTTTCACGGCTCTCGCTCCTGCATATCCAACACTCGCCCTCCAACCCTATAAGACTTCCGGGGCCAGAGAAACGATCTTCATAAAACCTTTTTCGCGCAATTCGCGAGCCACCGGGCCAAAGATGCGGGTTCCTTTGGGGTTCTTGCCGTCTGTGTCGAGGATGACCGCCGCGTTATCGTCGAAGCGGATCGTGGATCCATCCTCGCGGCGCCACTCTTTTGCGCAACGCACAATCACCGCCCGAACAATTTCGCTCTTTTTGACGGCGCCTTGCGGCGCGGCCGATTTGACGGCTGCCACAACCACATCGCCCACGCGACCATAACGGCGGGTAGAGCCTCCCATGATATGGATCACCAGCAACTCACGCGCCCCGGTGTTATCAGCTACTTTCAAACGCGTTTCTTGCTGAATCATTCCACACTCTCCAGGCCAAGCTCATCGCTCAGCGCGGGTTCTCCAGCGCCAACTTCGCGGCGCAAAATCGCTTCAACCACCCAATGCTTGCGACGGGAGATCGGTCGGCTTTCCACGATCTGAACTGTGTCGCCAACCTGGCAACCCAATTCATCATGCGCCATAAAACGCTGGCGAGAGTGAACCACCTTCTTATACAGTTGGTGGCGGTAAGTACGAGAGACCTCCACGACCACAGTTTTTTGCATCTTGTCGCTGGTCACAACGCCAACCATTCGACGACGAGTGTTCATTTCGTACCTCCCATCGCCGCTTCACGTTCGCGCTCCGCCAATAGGGTAATCAATCGCGCGATCTGACGGCGGGTATGGCGCAAGCGGGTGAAGTCGGTCAATTCACCGGTTGCTTGCTGAAACCTCAGATTCATTAACTCTTCACGGGCATCGTTCAATTGTTTGCGGAGCTCATCCAAAGATAAGTCGCGAAGTTTTTTCGTTTTCTCGCTCATCCTTCGCCTCCGGATTGATCCAAACGCCCAACAATCTTGGTCTTAATCGAAAATTTATATTGAGCCAGGCGTAACGCTTCCTGTGCTACTTCGAGCGGAAGACCGCCGCCAACTTCAAACATGATGCGGCCCGGGCGAACCACCGCCACCCAATACTCCACATTTCCCTTGCCTTTACCCATACGGGTTTCGGCTGGTTTACGCGTGACCGGTTTATCGGGGAAGATGCGGATCCAGAATTTGCCGCGTCGGCGCATGGTACGCACGATGGCGCGCCGCGCTGCTTCAATCTGACGGGCGGTGACCCAGCCCGGTTCTAACGCCTTTAAACCCAAATCACCAAAAATAACCTCAGAGCCGCGATACGAAAGTCCCTTCATGCGGCCGCGCATTTGCTTGCGCCATTTAACACGCTTTGGCATTAACATCGTGACACCCTCTTACTCACTGACATAGACGCCCTCGGTGGCCTCGGGCTTTTCCTCTAACTCTGGAAGCTTTTCGCCCCGATAGATCCACACTTTGACGCCAATTCGTCCGTAGGTGGTTAAGGCTTCCGCCTTGGAGTAATCAATATCTGCCCGCAGCGTTTGGCGAGGGACGCGCCCTTCGCGCATGTTCACCGAGCGCGCCATTTCAGCGCCGCTGAGGCGACCAGAAACTTCCACGCGGATGCCTTCGCCGCCCTGGCGAATGGCCTGTTGGATGGCGCGCTTCATCGCCCGCTGATAACTGATGCGTCGCTCAAGCTGTTCGGCGATATTATTCGCCACCAGATAAGCGTCCAGGTCTGGCGATTTGATTTCCTTGATTTCCAGGTCAATCTTTTTGCCCACCACGGCTTCCAGGCTCTGGCGAATCTTCTTCACATTCTCGCCCTTGCGGCCGATTAAAATGCCGGGCTTGGCGGTATGCACGATGACCTTGACTTTTCCAGGGAAGCGTTCGATATCCACGCGCGAGACGCCAGCTTTGGGCGCTTCGGCGCGCACCAGGTCACGCAGGTGAAAATCCTGGTGCAGGTTCTTGACATACTCATCACCTTCGGCAAACCAGCGCCCTTCCCAGGTCTTGTTGATTTTCAAACGAAACCCGATTGGATTAACTTTACGACCCATAAGATCTCCTTATCTCACGCTTCCCGCTCGCGCAGGATTACCGTAATGTGCGAAGAACGCCGCAGCCAGGGCTTGAAGCGCCCACGTGCGCCGAAACGACGCCATTTTCGAGTGGGCGCCTCGTCGGCAAATATTCGATAGACATATAATTCGTCCCGGCTGACGCCAAAGTTCTCTTCGCCGTTGGCTACCGCCGAAGCAAGAACCTTCGAGATCGGCCGCGCCGCGTGGTTGGTGGTGAACTTCAGTATCGTAAGCGCTTCAACCGCGTCTTTGCCGCGCACCAGATCGGCTACCAAACGTGCTTTTTGAGCCGAGACCGGAATGAAACGAGCCTGAGCAAAAATATCCGTAGCCATATCGCTTACCCTCGTTTCGATTTCTTCTCGGCGACGTGCCCACGATAGGTGCGGGTGGGCGCAAATTCGCCCAACTTATGCCCCACCATGTTCTCGGTGATATAAATCGGCACATGTCGGCGGCCATCGTGTACGGCGATCGTGTGGCCCACCATTTGGGGGAAAATGGTGCTGTCGCGGCTCCAGGTGCGAATAACCTTCTTATCGCCTCTTTCGTTCATAGCCTCGATCCGCGCCAGAAGCTTCGGATCGATATAAGGACCTTTTTTCAGTGATCGTCCCATAGTTCCTTCTCCAACAATCTCACCAGATGTAATTCATCCCGCGAGATGTTCGCCAAAATCCTTGACCTATCGCTTCTTCCCACGCCGGCGCAGAATATATTTATCCGTCGTCTTGTTCCGGCGAGTCTTGTAACCCAGAGTGGGTTTGCCCCAAGGCGTCTTAGGCCCTGGCATACCAATTGGTTGACGTCCCTCGCCGCCGCCGTGCGGGTGATCGCGCGGCGACATTGCAGAGCCACGCACCGTGGGACGGATGCCCAAATGGCGCTTGCGACCAGCCTTGCCCAACTTGACGTTGCTATGATCCAGGTTGCCCACCTGTCCAATCGTAGCGTAGCAGGTCTGGCGCACCAGGCGCACCTCGCCCGATGGCATACGGATTTGGGCGTAATCGCCTTCTTTTGCCAACAACTGGGCGGCGCCGCCGGCGGCGCGCACTAATTGCCCGCCCCTGCCTTCTTTCAACTCAATGTTATGCACCAGGGTGCCCACCGGAATATTGGCAATGGGCAGGCTGTTGCCCGGGCGTACTTCCGCCTGCGGGCCAGAAACCACCTGGTCGCCGACGCGCAGATCTTGCGGTGCGATGATGTATCGCTTTTCGCCATCCACATAAAACAGCAGCGCCAATCGAGCGGTGCGGTTCGGGTCATATTCGATCGCCGCCACGCGAGCTGGAATGCCCAGTTTGTCTCGCTTGAAATCCACGATACGGATGTGGCGCCGGTTGCCGCCGCCGCGATGGCGAACCGTTACCCGGCCATACATATTTCGCCCGCCGCTTTTGCGCAGCGGTTTGAGCAATGAGCGTTCCGGTTCCTTCTTGGTGATCTCCTCGAAGGTATAGCCGGTCATGCCGCGTTGACCAGGAGTTATGGGTTTGAACTTTTTTACGCCCATTATTTCACTCCTTCAAAGACTGCAATGGTATCGCCCGGCGCCAATGTGACAATCGCCTTTTTGTAGCTAGTACGGCGGTTCACCGTCCTGCGATTGCGCAAATTGCGCTTGCGTTTGGTTGGCACGTTGATTACATTAACCCGCACAACCTTCACATCGAATAACTTCTCTACCGCATCTTTCACCATGATCTTGGTAGCTTCGGGCGCAATCTCAAAAACGTATTGATGCAGCGCGCTGTTCAGGTAGTTATTTTTTTCGGTGATGATCGGGCGGCGAAGCACATCGTAATATGTCGTCATGGCTGCCTCCACTATTTCCCTAACAGCGTATCTAACATCGCCAGAGCCGGCAATGGCACAATCAGCCGGTCATAGCTGAGCAGATCGCGGATGTTCAGATAATTCACCAACAAGGTCTTGGCGTCCGGTAAATTATTGGTCGAAAGCACCACGCGCTGATATTCTTCATTCTTTTCAGGGATCAAGATCAATGCGCTGGCATCACCCACAATGCGGTCTAGCGCCATCGCCATCCTGCGCGTCTTGATTTCCGGCAAAGTCAAGGCATCCACTACCACTACGCCCTTCTCCGCAGCTTTCGCTGAAAGAGCAGAACGAAGGGCAGCCTGACGCATTTTGCGCGGCATCGCCTGGCTGTAATCGCGCGGTTTGGGTGTATGCACCTTACCGCCGCCGACCCAATGCGGGGCGCGAGTGGAACCTTGCCGTGCGCGGCCAGTGCCTTTTTGCCGCCATGGCTTGCGTCCGCCGCCGGAGACTTCGCTGCGGCCTTTGGTTTTATGCGTGCCCAGACGTGCGTTCGCCATCTGGCGTACATAAGCCTGGTGCATCAGATCGATGTTGATCGGGGCTTCGAAGATCGCCGCAGGCAAATCTACGCTGCTGACCTTCTGCCCCTCCATGTTCAAGACATCTACTTCCATGTCACCTAACTCCCATTCGATCGAGGGCGCAACTATTGCTTGCGCGCCTCCTTAATCAGCAGGATGCCGCCCTTTGCCCCAGGTACGGCGCCGCGCACGCCTAACAGATTGCGTTCTTCATCCACCAACACAACCTTCAAATTTTGTGTGGTTACGCGCTCACTGCCCATGTGCCCCGGGCCTCGCGAGCCTTTATAGACTCGACCAGGCGTAGTACCTGAGCTACGCGCGCCAGGGGCGCGGTGACGGTCGGACTGACCGTGAGTTTTCGGACCGCCGCGGAAATGATAACGTTTCACACCGCCCTGAAAACCCTTGCCTTTGCTGGTGCCCACCACATCCACTGCATCGCCCACTGCGAAGACGGACACCTTTACCGGGTCGCCTTCGCTCAACCCCGGTTCTTTGGCGCGAAACTCGCGCAAAAAGCGCAACGGGGGAAGATTGTTGCGCTTGAGGTGCCCGAGTTGTCCACCCGAAAGACGCTTAGGCTTTGCCTCCACGAAACCCAACTGCACCGCCGAATAGCCATCCTTATCAGGTGTGCGCACCTGGGTTACATAGCATGGCCCAGCTTCAATCAAAGTCACCGGAATAGCAACCCCGGCTTCGTCGAAAATCTGGGTCATACCGACTTTCTTGCCAATCAGCCCTTTCAACATATCTCAGTTGTCTCCTTGCAAAATAGTTTCGGGACTGTCAGCCTGGGCTGGACTGCATCATCCCTGACCACAACGCAGTCAAGCAACCTGCCGAGGGGCAAATGTGTCTCTGGCGGCCCCACGGACAAAATCGTTCTTGCGCTGTCT
>Ga0232064_100277_pt1 | contig 11866 bp, 9 predicted proteins | sample LAC_MetaT_8_FD_169130 | JGI IMG/M metagenome (GOLD analysis project Ga0232064, IMG submission 169130) | Metatranscriptome of anaerobic ammonium oxidizing microbial communities from anammox membrane bioreactor (MBR) in UC Berkley... | ecosystem: Engineered > Bioreactor > Anaerobic > Unclassified ... | reverse complement strand
GTTTCCGCAGCGGGCGTCGAATTTTCGAGTCCCAAGCGCGATATTCTTACGCCGCGCCTTGTTTTATTGACGCGCTTGCTTGTTGTTCCATCAAAAACATCACCGCATCGCGACGCCAAAAATATATGCGCCGCCGGAAGCGAGATTATAAAACGGCATCGGGAACAGCATAATGAGCAGCGTCATGACCGCCGCAATCACCAAGCCCGCTTGAATCCAACGGCTATATGTAATCGGCTGCGCGTCGGCGGGCGCGGGGTCAAAGAACATGGGGCGTATCACTTTCATATAGTAGAACAAGCTAATCACGCTGTTGATAACGCCAATGACCGCCAGCCAACCCAAATCCGCGTTGATGGCGGAGCCGAATACAAAGAACTTGCCCATGAATCCGGCGGTCGGCGGAATGCCTGCCAGCGACAACATAAAGAAAACCATCAGCACGGCAAGCCCCGGCGCGCGTTTAATCATGCCGCCGTATTGCGAAATATCCACCGCGCCCGTTTTATTTTCAATCGCAATCACCACGAGGAACGCGCCGAGATTGGTAAAGAGATACGCGGCGATATAAATCAGCACGGCATTGATTCCGTCAAACGGATTGCGGCTGAGCAAAATCGAAGCCACGCCGACCAACATGTATCCCGCTTGCGCGATGGACGAGTACGCCAACAAGCGTTTGACGTTCGTTTGCACCAGCGCAATGACATTGCCGAGCGTCATGGTCAAAACAGCCAATAATGCCAAGAGCGCGACCCAATCATTCTTGTACACCAAGACCACTTGCAAAATGAGCCGCAGCAACACCGCGAAACCCGCGACTTTGGGACCCACCGAGAGGAACATGGTGACAGGCGTCGGCGCGCCTTCGTAGGCGTCGGGCGCCCACATGTGAAACGGCACGAGCGAAATTTTGAAACCGATGCCCGCGAGCATCAACCCGAGCGCAAAGAGCGCCAAGACTTCATAGTTCGTATCGCCGGTAATGACCTTGCCGATTTCGCCGAGATTGAGCGAACCGGTCGCGCCGTAAAACAGCGACATGCCGTACAGCATCACGGCAGAGGCGATGGCGCCAAAGAGAAAATACTTGAGCGCGGCTTCGTTCGATTTTTTGTTTTCGCGTAAAAAGCCCGTGAGAATGTACGACACAATGCTCAAAAATTCAAGCGTAATGAAAATCATGAGCAAGCTCGTCGAAGCCGCGAGCATGATGAGGGCCACGACCGCCAGCAAAAACAAACCGTAAAACTCGCCCGCGTATTTGCGCGTCCGCATATATTCAAACGACGCAAACAAAACGAGGATGCCCGTAATCGTCCCGACGATGCGGAAAAAGTTGGTCAGATTGTCCGAAACATACATCGCATCCGCTAAATCGCGCGGCGTCCAATACAACAAATCGGCAATCGAGCCGCCGCAGACGCCGCAGAACATGGCTACCTGATTGCCCCATTGGATGCCCAAGAATTCAGCGGGGTTGACGCGAAAGCCCAACACAAAACTCATGGCTAGCGCGGCAGCCAACGCGACCAACGCGACGATGCCCAACGTCTGCGCGCGCTTGCCGCGCCACAGCAGGTCCAATCCCAAAATTAACAGGGATGCTACAATCAGTATCAGCTCGGGGCTGAGATAAAAAAATACGAGTCCGTCCATGTCAAGAGCTTGACGACGGAAGATTAGAGCCGGCGGTCAGTTGCCGCGGGCTCCAATCTCCTATCTCCAGTTCCGCTATATCTGCTTCATGTATTCGAGAATCACTATCGTTGCCGTATTGATGGAATCGAGAATCCAATTCGGGAAAATCCCGATGACAAACATCAAAACCGCCAACGGCGCGAGCGTCAAAATCTCATAGCCCTTGAGGTCGGGCAATTTCACCCAGCGCTCGTCCGCGCTGCCCAACAAAATCCGTTGGATCACTTTCCACAAAAAGTACGCCGCCGTGAACACGATGCCCCAAACCCCGATGAACGCCAAGATTGTCAGCGTAGAGTAGGCGCCTTGCATAACCATGAACTCGCCGACAAAGCCCGCCAAACCGGGCAGCCCCAGCGAGGCAAACGCCGTCAACAATAACAACGCGCCGTACACCGGAATCTGCGCGCCGAACCCGCCAAACTGCGACAGCTCGCGCGTATGCGTGCGTTCGTACAACATGCCGACCAAAAAGAACAAGCCGCCCGTAATAACGCCGTGACTAATCATCGCCAGGACCGCGCCATTAATGGCGGCGGCGCCGCTGTTGATGTAATTCTGATTCGTCATCTGTTCCGCCGTCAGCGCAGCCGCCGCGGCAAAACCGAGAACCACAAAGCCCATGTGACCGACGGACGAATAGGCGACGAGCCGTTTGAAATCGGTCTGCGCCATCGCGACGAGCGAACCGTACACAATCGAAATCACCGCCAACACGCCAATCCAGAACGCCCACTGCTGCGACACTTGCGGGAAAATTGGCAGCAGCACGCGGAAAAAGCCATAGCCGCCCAATTTCAACAGGATGCCCGCCAGAATGACCGAGCCGGCGGTTGGCGCCGCCGTATGCGCGTCGGGCAGCCAGGTGTGGAACGGGAACAAGGGCATCTTGATTGAAAACGCCAAAAAGAAGCCGAGGAACGCGAGCGACGAAATCAAAACATCTTTGCCGAACGGCATATTGGATTGGCCCGCCGCGAGCAGCGTCATATCAAACGTGTTGGGCGTCGAGTACAAATACAGCGCGATGATGCCCAAGAGCATAAAGACCGAACCCGCCAACGTGTACATGAAAAACTTGATGGCGGCGTATTGCGGGCGGTCCGTATCGTGACCCCAAATGCCGATGAGGAAATACATCGGGACCAGACCGATTTCCCAGAACAGGTAAAACAGGAAAAGGTCCAGCGAAACAAACACGCCCAACATGCCGACGGCGAGCAGCAAGAACAGCGCGAAAAATTCCTTGACGCGCGTGTTGATTACTTTAGCCGAATAGAACAGTCCCAGCGTCGTCAACAAAGTCGTCAACCAGATCAACGGCATGCTCAAACCGTCCGCGCCCAAATGATATTGGATGCCAATGACGGGAATCCACGGCGCACATTCGCCAAACGTATAGCTCGCGCTCGCCACATCAATGGCGGGGCCGCAATAGTTGTACACGAAATTGTACGGCGGCTGCCAGGTGGACATGGTCGCCCATGCCACCGTCGCCAAAATCAGCGGGATGATGCTCCAGACAATGGCAAACTGCTTGATGATCTTGTCGTTGGGCAAAAACAAAACGATGATTGCGCCCAACAAGGGAATGAACGTGATAAGAGAAAGATACGGAATCATTGAACAACATCCTCCGCGTTGGGCGAGCGCGTTAGATTGCGGCGCCCGCCGATTGCGTATTGCTTCAGAATATCAGGATTATGTGAACGACCGCAGCAAGAATAGAATCGCCAGCGCCATCGCGCCTGCCACCGCTACCAGCGCGTAATTTTGCACATTGCCCGTTTGCATCGTACGCCACCATCCCGCAATTTCTCCGGTGACGCTGCCCGTTGCATTAACGAGTCCGTCCACAATGTGACTGTCAACCCAACCCCACAGCCGAGCCAGCAGGCGCGTGAACCAGCCCGCCAAATTGACCAAGCCGTCCACAATCGCGCGTTCGAACCACCACAAAAAGCGCATAACCAATCCCACAAGACGAATCAAGAGCCCGGGCTTGGCTGTGCCATCCAAATTGATTTTGTACCCGTACAACTCGTCGAGCCAATACTTGGAGCTCAACATTTTCCAGATAATGCCGAGATGCGCCAACGGGTCATTTTGGCCGGCTTTGACCGAACGGAAACCATAAATCGCCCAAGCCGCTATAAAACCGCTCAACGCGATGCCGACGGAAAGGAACGCATTGGACAATGCAATCTGGTCAAACTCGACATGCTCAAAGGGTCCCATGCCCATAAAACCCGTTTCGCCGACGAAATGGAAAAAGGCGGGCGCAAAGGGCGAATTCCAAAAACCCAAAAACACGGTGAACGTCGCCAGCACGGCTAACGGCGCCCACATGGCAGCAGGCGCTTCGTGCGCCTGTTCATACGCTTCCGGGTCGCGCGGTTTGCCAAAAAACGTCAAGAAAATTTGACGCCCCGTATAGAGCGCGGTAATGAACGCGCCGACGGCGAGCATGAGGTAAATCACTTGGAGGAAAATATCCTGCCCGCCTTCGTGCGGAAAATAACCGCCGCGCAGAGCTTCCAACAAAATTTCGTCTTTGCTCCAAAAACCCGAAAGCGGAAAAAAGCCCATCAAGGCGAACGCCCCGATGAAAAAGGTCACGAACGTAATGGGCATCTTGCGCCACAAACCGCCCATCTTGAACATGTCGTTCGTGCCAACCGCATGAATCACCGCGCCCGCGCCCAAGAACAACAACGCTTTGAAAAACGCGTGCGTGATAAGATGAAACGAACCCGCCACAAACGCGCCGATGCCCAACGCCGCCAGCATGTATCCCAATTGTGAAATGGTGGAATACGCCAGCACGCGTTTGATGTCGTTTTGCGCCAGCCCCATCGTCGCCGCAAACAACGCCGTGAACGCGCCGACGATTGCCACGACCTGCATTGCCGCGCCGCCCGTCTCTTGGGCAAACGTCAAGAGCGGATACGTCCGAATCACGAGAAAGATACCGGCGGAAACCATTGTCGCCGCATGAATCAACGCGCTGACCGGCGTAGGGCCCTCCATCGCATCCGGCAGCCAAATGTGCAGCGGAAACTGCGCCGATTTGCCGATGGTGCCGCAAAAAATCAACAACGCAATCAACACGGGCCATTCGACGCCCGGCAGCGGCTGCGTCGTCGCCGAGAGCATATTGTTCATCGCCTGCGGGTCGTACATCTTGGTAAAGTCGAGCGTGCCGACGGTGAGGAGCAGCAAAATCATGCCCGTCATGAGCAAAACGTCGCCGACGCGCGTCGTGAGAAACGCTTTGATCGACGCCGCGCGCGCGCGGCCCACCTGCGCGTCGTCAATGTGATGTTCCTTGCGGCCGCGAAACGACCAAAAGCCGATGAGCGCGTACGAACAAAAGCCCATGATTTCCCAGGCGATAAAAAATTCCAGCAAGTTCGACGAAATCACCAGCAGCAGCATCATCGCCGTAAAGAGCGAGATATAAGCAAAAAAGCGCGCATAGCGCGGGTCGTCTTCATTGTGATGATGCCCGTGTTCATCCACGTGGCTGTGCCGCATGTACGCCGTCGAATAGATAAAAATCATCAGACAGACCGTCGGCACCATAAACAACATTGCCGCGCCAATCGGGTCCACGTACCAGCCAAAGTTGAACGACATGCCGCCGTATGGCGCCCACACAATCGGCGCGCCATAAAACGGATTCAGCGACAATTCCGCGCCTTCGGATAACGCTTCCACAAACACGCCATACGAGAGGACGAGCGCCGCGACGACGCCGGTGATAGCGACCAGCGCGCTCAGGCGATTGCTCTTGCGCGTCAACAGCACGATGATGGCAAATGCCAGAAACGGCAGCGCCGGAATAAAAAGCGTGTAATTCTGAACCATGTCAGGTTACAGGTCACAGGTTACAGGTCACAAGCAAACGTCTTGTGACTTGCGATCCGTCACCACTTCAAGAGGTCAATTTCTTCGATATTCACCGTATCGCGCGAACGGTAAATCGCAATAATTAATGCCAACCCGACCGCCGCTTCAGCAGCCGCCAGGGTAATGACAAACAACGCAAACACAATGCCCGCTTGATTGACAACCGGGTCTGCGGCGCCATAACGCCAGAATGCCACCAGATTAATGTTCACCGCGTTCAACATCAACTCGATGCCCATCAACACCGCAATCGCATTACGGCGCGCCAAAGCCCCAAAAGAGCCCACGCAAAATAGCGCCGCCGCCAGCGCAAGATAATAGACGAGAGGAATCTGTGTAATCATGAGAATCGCAGGTCACGAATAGCGTATCGCTGTTTGCCCGCCGTTGGCCAAGGAACGATTGGCGCAGGGCGATTTGCTACTCGCGGGCAATGATAAATGCGCCGACCAACGCGGCAAGTAAAAGCGCCGAAACGATTTCAAAAGGCAGTAGGTACGTCGTCAACAATTGCGTACCGAGCCATGGCGTCAAATCCGTATAAATCGCCGTCCCGGGCGTTTGCAGCCACGGCACTTGCAAAATCAAAATGAACAGCCCCAAAAACAACGTACTGATAACCAGCGCCGCCCACGCCCACTGCCGATTGAAACTAATCGTATCGCGCTGCATCAAACCGCGCGTCAACATGACCGCAAATAAAATCAACACCGCAATCGCGCCGATGTACACCAATACTTGGACAATCGCCAAAAACTCGGCTTCCAACATCAAGTAAATCGCCGCGACGCCAAAAAACGTACCGACCAACGCCAGCGCGGCGTGAAACACATTACGCACCAACACCGTCAGAAACGCGGCAATGAGCGTCAACGTCGCAACGATAATAAAGACCGCTTGGGCGATAACAGTTGTCGCATCCATCGCTTAACCACCCAACCCTTTCAACGATTCGAGGAACCAGCGATAGAACCACAAGAGGACCGCGGTGAACATGATCGTGCCGAGCATGACGGGGACAAGACGCTTCCAGCCAAAATTCATCAACTGGTCCACGCGCAAACGCGGAATCGAGCCGCGGAACCACAACTGGATGAGAATGAGCAGGAACGTCTTGCCGAAAAAGTAGAGGATGCCCAGCGCGGGAATTTGCTGCACAAAGGGCCCCTGCCAACCGCCAAAGAAAATCGAAGCCCCAATCGCGCTGACGATAAACATGTTCAAGAATTCGGCGAGATAAAACAGACCGAATTTCATGCCCGAATATTCCGTGTGATAACCCGCCACCAATTCCGATTCCGCTTCCGGCAAATCAAACGGCACCCGATTGATTTCCGCCGTCGCCGCGAGCAGATACACAAAAAAAGCGATGGGTCCGACCGGGATGTAAAGAATAAACCATCCCAAGCCAAACAAACCGCTTTGCTGCTCAATCACGCGATTCAGCGAAATCGAACCCGCCAGCATGACCGGAATCAAGACCGCGAAAATTTGCGGAATCTCGTAACTGATAATTTGCGCCGCCGCGCGCATCCCGCCAATCAACGCAAATTTATTGTGCGACCCGAAACCCGCCATAAAGACCGCGATGGTCGCCATCGAACCCATTGCCATCAAAAACAACAGGCCCAGATTCAAGTCCACCGCGCCCATGCCGACGCCAAAATAAATTACCGCGAACGACATGACCACCGGAATCACCGCCACAATCGGCGCCAAAAAGTGCGACACGCCGTCCACGCCTTGCGGCACAATATCTTCTTTGGTCAAGAATTTAATCATGTCCGCAATCGGTTGGAGCAACCCAAACTTGCCGACGCGGTTCGGACCGATGCGGTCCTGCATCCGCGCGACCACCTTGCGCTCCATCAGCGTAATGTACATCATCAACACCGGCGCCACAATCAAAATCACCGTGACGACGATCAAGCCCATCACCAAAAAGACAATGATGGCGATCCAGTCCGGCGGCACGCCCAGCGACTGCAACAAGGACGTGAGCGTATCGTGGACCAGATTGTAGGCGCTGACGAATGGATTAAATATAAATGACAGAATATCCATTTAGAGTTTCCTCACACCCACTCGAGCAAATTCTTGCGCCACGCGTATACCAGCGCTACCGCCAAAACCGCGATGAAAATTCCCATTTCAATAATCCAGAACGCGCTCATCTGATTTAGCGCCACCGCCCACGGATAGACAAACACCACTTCGATGTCAAACACGACAAACAGAATCGCATAAATGTAATACTGCACGCGAAATTGTACCCAGATGGATTCCGCTTCCGGCGCTTGATTTTGAATTTCAATGCCGCACTCGTACGTAGATTGCTTGAGGCGGTTGGGCTTTTTGGGGCGAAAGAGAAAAGCAAGGACCAATGGAGCGAGTGGGAATGTAATGGCGGCAAACATAAAGAGACCGATTAGGGCATACCGTTCCAACATGATTCATGCTCCTGGCACTTTACGTTCGAGTCGGCGTTGCCATGCGGCTCGATGCGTGCCATTGTCGAAAAGATAGACGAGGTGGCTCTAAAAACCGCAGCCAACGCGCCAGACATAAGAGGTTAATTAAAATTTGTCCGCGCCTACTCGCAAAAAAATCGGTACGGCGTACCTTGTGCCGTACTGAACAATCGGCATACTAACACAATTCTAATTTTATTGCAAGCCAAATTACGGCGCGCCCTCATCTCGCTCTCATTTCCGCCAGAACTAACGCCTTGCAAGCCCCAAGCGATTGCGGCAATGTATTCCATCGCCAAGCCCTGGGTCCCGATTCGCCGCGCGGCATGACATCAGCGCCGCATTTCCACCGCGCACAGCTTCGGGCAATTTCATTTTCACGTTATAATCGCCCGCATGGCTGTTGACGCAACTTGCCAAGTCGTTTCAAATCCGGTCGAATGGGACGCCGCCGCGCTCGCGCAGCGCGCGCATCTCTTGCAAACGTGGGACTGGGGCGCATTGAAACAAAATTTTGGCTGGCGCGTCGAACGCGTCGCGTGGCGCGACGCCGCAAACCTTTACGCGGGCGCGCAAATTCTCTATCGCGCGCTGGCGCCCAGTTTGACCATCGCCTATATTCCGCGCGGCCCCTTTGGCGCGGTGGAAACGCTCGCCCCTTTTCTGACCGCGCTCGTTCAGCATATCCGCGCGCGCGGCGCGTTCCTTTTGAAACTGGAACCCGATTGGCAGCGCGACGATCCACGCGCGCAAAATCTACGCGCAATCCGCGCGCGCTCCACCGCCGAAACTATTCAACCGTCCGCCACCATTCAGCTCGACCTCACCGCCGACCTCGAAACGATTTTGGCGCGCATGAAAGCCAAATGGCGGTACAACATTCGGCTGTCCGAAAAAAAAGATGTTGTCGTACGCGTCGGCGACGCCGCCGCGTTGCCCGCGTTTTATGAATTGCTGCGCGTCACCGGCGCGCGCGACCATTTCGCCATTCATAGCTTGGCGTATTACCGCGCGGCTTGGGAGCTGCTCGCCGCGCGCGACCGCGCGCGCCTGTTCATCGCCGAGTACGCGCAGCAGCCGCTCGCCATGATTTTTGGCGCCGCGTTCGCCGACCAAGCGCTGTATCTGTACGGCGCGTCGGGCAACGCCGAACGCAATCGGATGCCAAATCACGCGCTACATTGGGCAGCCATTCAATGGGCTAAAACGCGCGGCTGCACGCGCTATGATTTGTGGGGCATTCCCGAAACCGCCGCCGAACCGGGCGCAGCGGAAAACTTGCCCACTTCGTTGTATCAATTCAAACACGGCTTTGGCGGCGCAACCATTCACTATACCGGCGCGTGGGACCTGGTTTTTAATCCCGTCAAATATCGGCTCTATCAACTCGCGCGCAAAATCCGCCAGAACAAAATCGGCGCATAACAAACACGCCCAAGCGTTTGGCGCGGCAATCCAGCACGCGACGCGACGCGAACAATTGCTCATGGCCGCGCGCGTTTCGTCGGTCGCAACGGCGCATGGTTTTGCATCTGCGGCGGAATCGGCGCGTCAAACGGCGCGGCGCCTTGCACGCGCGTATTCGCGCATTTTCCGGCGACGGTCGAACGCGCGCCCACGCGCTCGTATTTCAGTTTGCAGTTTTGCGCGCCCGCCACATCCACGCGCAGCCGAAAACGGTCCTGCGCCGCGTCATAATCGCCCTGCCCGTTCATGACAAATCCATCCGTGAACGCGCAGTGCCGCAAATCAAACAAAACCGCATCGCCCTGCGCGCGAAATTGCAGCGTGCCTTGAAAGGGACAACCCACGCGCGTCAAGGTCGCATAATCCCAATACCAAAATTCCGGCAAATAATAAATTTCCGTTTCCGCCGATTGCAGCGCCGCCAACGGTGACGAAAATTCCGTCGCGCGCCGCGGCGCCAGCGGCACATACGCGTCCATCACGCGCCCCGGACATTCCGTTTCGCGCGCGGCCGGCAAAACATCGTCCAGCAAAAACGCATTGACCAAATCGTCAACGCATTTCACCCCGCGCCCAAAAATTACGTGCGGACCCCCGCGCTGCATAATCAAATAGCCGTCGTCCAAATTTTCAAATACCGCGCGCGCGCTGTCGAGCGGCGTAATCGGGTCGCGCCGCGCATTCAACACCAACGTCGGTACGCCGGGCGCGGTCGTATGCAGCGGACGCGTTGGGTCGGCGGAAGAATCGCGCCACGACGCGCACGGCAAATCGCCCCAAATCATGGACGCGAGACGCAGCCCGCTCTGCTCCACCGCCGTCGCGCCCGCAAAAAAATTATTTTCGCTCGTCGTCACGTCATTCGTAAAATATCCGTAATCCTGACACTCGACCGCGTAATACATCGCGTCCGACCACGTAGCATCGGGAAGCGGTTCAAGCGTAGTTTCGTCCACATCGAGATTCGGATACAACAGACGCGTCAAGGGAATCAAATCGTCGTCGCGCGCGTACGCCGCCAACGCGCGCGTCAACATCATGCGTCCGCCTTCGCTGTACATTTCGCTCGACGCGACAGATTCCAAATCGCCAAAATGAAATGAACGCGCGGCGCGCCTGCCCGTCCCCAACGGAAAATCAATCTTTTGTCTGTGCGCGCGCAATTGCGCGGCGAGTTGGTCGTATGTCGCAAGCGGATTCATTCCAAAATCGCGCGCGCACCCGGCATTTCTCGCGCACGCCGCCAACGTCGCTACGAGCGTATCGTTAAAAGCTTGGACCGCGTTGGCGTAATAAGCCATGCCGTCGCGCGTCAAATCCACCGTGCCATCCAAAATCATACCCGCCAAATGTTCGGCGTGCGCGTCGGCGTACGCTTGCGCGTATTGCGTGCCGTAACTTTCGCCGTACAACCAAAATTTTTCGTCGCCCACCAATGCGCGAAACGCTTCCAAATCTTGGACAGCTTGGGCGGTGCCGAGAAATTTTAACGTCTCGGCCGAACCGCTTTCGTCATCGCAAGCCGCCGAAAAAGTTCGCGCCGCGTCGCGCAAGCGCTGCGCGCGCGCGGGCGTATCGCCGCGCCAATCGGCGCGATACCATGCCGCCGCCGCGTCGGGACACGTCAAACCGCCGGACAAACCGACGCCGCGCTGGTCGAAAAATACAATGTCAAAATGTTCCGTCAGACCGCGCGCGAAAAATGAGGTGTAATAATCCGCGCAGCAGCCGATGCCCGCCGAACCGGGGCCGCCCGTCGCCGTAACAAACATCCCTTTACGCGCGCCCGTCGCCGGTAAAATCGCAAAAACCACATCGAGCGTCCGCGTATCCGCGAGATTGAAATGATCCAGCGGCACGGTAAGCGTCACGCACGTAAATTCGCTGTCGGGACACGGCACGCCATTCAACGCGCGCAACGTTTCGCGCATCGCATCCGGCCGCGGCGGCGTCTGCGCGAACGCGTGGGGTTGCGGCAACACAAAATAGAACGCGCCAAGCAAAAGCAGCGCGCGCCAAGCGAGTCGAAACATATTCCCTCCGAGGTTACGACCGCGCCAATGCGACCAGCGCTTTTAACGCGATTTCAATCGCGGCATCTTTGGCGCGTTCCACCGAGTCGCGGTGCGGATTATAATCCGCCATATCGCCCGCGCGCTCGTTCGGATTGCCGTCCACAACAAAAATGCCGCCCGCGCGCACGCGCTGAATCGAAGCGATAATCAGCAGCGTCGCCAATTCCATTTCAATGCCCACCGCGCCCGCGTCCGCCCACAACTGATGCGGATTCGGCATCAACTCGTGATAAAATGCCG
>Ga0232064_100264_pt1 | contig 12133 bp, 12 predicted proteins | sample LAC_MetaT_8_FD_169130 | JGI IMG/M metagenome (GOLD analysis project Ga0232064, IMG submission 169130) | Metatranscriptome of anaerobic ammonium oxidizing microbial communities from anammox membrane bioreactor (MBR) in UC Berkley... | ecosystem: Engineered > Bioreactor > Anaerobic > Unclassified ... | reverse complement strand
TGTTTTTGAAAAAGTGTACACGCGCGGGTTTTTCAATTTCACGGAACGCGCGGATCCCGCGTGACGTGCCGTCGGAACCGGCGTCCACATTGGGCCAAAACCAAAACGCCGGCATTCCAAAATCACGCACAGCGTACAGCGTTTCTGTAATGTGCCGCCGTGCCGATTCATATTCGGTTGTGACCGGATGCTGCATCACGACCACATAGTCGCCGCGCCAATCCAAGCGATCACCGACACCGCCGTATTTTTGAATTGGGTCGCACTCAAATGTTGGATTTTTCAACATCTCTGCCGCGAGGTCAACGGAGGGGCAGCCGGTAACAAATACACTCTCTGGCGCTTCGCCCATGCGAATCACTCGCTGCGCGGCATGTTCATTCGAGACGAAATGCAAGTCCGCTAGTTTCGTGACCGCGTGCCGCACCTTTTCATCAATCGAGCCGGTTACTTCACCCCCTTGCACATGCGCGACCGGGATATTGGTGTAGGCGGCTGCAATCGCTGTGGCGATGGTCTCGTAACGGTCGGCAATCGTTACGACCGCGTCAGGGCGCAAGTTATCAAACACTGTCGCCAATTCTACAATTCCCAAGCCGGTTGATTTCGCGGAGGTAACCAAATTTTCGCCTTCGAGCACCATGTACACGCGCTCGTCAATCCGAAATCCATCGCGCTCGATATTTTGCACCGTATTGCCGTAGCGGTCTAGTAGCGCCGAAGCTGCGACAACCAATTGCAGCTCCACTTCGGGGTGTTTTTGCAACGCGCGCAGCGCGGTTTTGATGCGCGCATAACTCGGACGCGCCGTGACAACAACGCAGATGTTGCGCGGATGGCTTATTTCTCCGGCAGTTCTTGAATCCATAATTTACGAGAGGCGCGTGGTGCTGTGGCCCACAGCAATTCTTTTCCCTCGACGAGAAAGTTGGGAGACTTTCCGCCAGGCACATCGTTTGTGTCAAAGCGTGACAATAGCAATGGCTCTAAGAGAGTTTGATTGCAGACTCTTTCCATCGTGAATCCGACTTGTAAGCCTGCTTTTTTTGCAATCTCCGCTACTGACAGAGAAACCGCATCCACACCGCCATAAGGATAACTTATCGCTGAAATAGTTTTTCCAGTTTCGCTTTGTAATATTGCCACGCTTTGAACTATTTCTTGGATTATTACTTTCGGGCTGAGAGTCGCAAGAGGTAGATGATTGTATCCGTGAGTTCCCAGACTCTCGTGCGCGGCCAATTCACTCCAATGTGATGGTTTCATATACAGGCGGTCAGCTAAAGCTGGCTCGTTACCAATTAACTCTTTGAAAAGCGAATCAATGATACGCTCGCGCAAAGGTCGTGATAATCCAATGTTCAGAGCATACTTCAAACGGCGCACATCGTGTGAATCATATTGGTATTGCGTTGCCAATCGTTCCGGCGTGAGCGCTTCCCAATCTATTTTGACACCATTTGCTTGCATTACAGTTTGTAAATGCATTTGCAATACGCTCGGTTCAGTATTTGCTCGCAGCCAATGGAGTTTGTGTACAGTATCTACGCGTCGAGTAAGAGTGGGTGCAATATTGGTAAAGAAAACAGCAGGCACTCGAAGCTCTTGCAAAATGCTCCAGCCGATTTCGAATTGCTCCCGTAAACCGTCATCAAAGGTGATTAGGCACGCTCGATTTGGCAATTCTGTTTGGGCAAGCGCATGAAACAAGTCCAACATTGAGATAAAATCAAAGGAGCGCCCCAATTCCAACAACTGTGCACGGAAGTCTCTGGGCGTGATGGGGTGAATACCATCGTAGGGAAATGAATCCTCACTGATATAGTGATAATTGACAACGAGGAGCATAAAACTTAACCCATGATAATGGGAAAGCGCGTTACTCGCGCGCTATAATCAGAAATAAACTCGCCCATCATCCCCGTTTCGAAATGAGCCCGCAATTGGCGTACAGCAGCCGCGTTAAAATCCCGAGCCCTATAGATTCGCCCTCCTTCTTTTTGGGGCTTGGGATAAATTCTCTCGGCGAAATAATCGCGGGTACTGTTGATGAAGCATGAGGTACCGACAATAATCGATTTGCAACCAAACTCGTGCGCCGTATCCCGTAATGAAGGGGTTGGACGTGCTTGGGAAAGAATCGCCCCAGCATCCACATGCGCCACTGCCAAATGGATAGTTGCCCCAACGCCTTCCGGTTCTCGATTTACCAACGGCCAGAAATTCGTTGCTGCTCCTCGATAATATGGAGACAATCCCAAATGCATATTGATGATTCGGTTTTCATAAGTAGCGAGCAATGGCGTTTTTATCAAACCACAGCCATACAACAAAAGCATATCAGGTACATGTTTGCGAATCCAAGTATGAACAGCTTCCGAGTTAACGGTCCCACGTTCTATCTCCAGAACATCGGTATTCGGAAATTCTCTGAACGTTCCGAAATACTCTTGCTCAATTTGAGCCATTTCCGCCAGATGTTCATGCATAAGCCGAGCATCAGGGTCAAAGGATGCTGGGATTGGCTCATCCAGCAGAGTGCGTGCCTTGCTTTCAGAGACAATTCCTACCAAAGAAAGCCCGCGACCGATTTGATTCGCTACATATTTGTGGCGAAATTTATTTGCCGTTATCAAAATAACCCGAGGTAAATTCATACCAAATCGCTCTCTTGCAACATTTCATCGCGTTTCAAGTGACGAACGAGTTGCCGACCCAATAACCCATTCAACCGAGCGGCAGAAATGCCTGTCCCAGGTTTCTTGAGCGCGAGATGTTCCGCTTGCAAAACCGTGCCCGCGTCCAAGTCCACACGCGCAACAACACTCTTGGTAAAGAGCTGTCGCATCGGCGCCAATTCCGCCGCCATTTGGTCTTTGTCCACCGGATGGGCGCGCATATGTTCAATAAAGCGCACACCCTCGACCAACTGTTTCAATTCGGCAGGCGTAAGCGAAACCGGCACATCGGGCCCAAACATCTCTCGACTCAGGCATAGATGTACCTCAATCACGGACGCGCCCAATGTCGCCGCCGCGAGACCCGCAAAAATTCTTCCTGAATGGTCGGACAAGCCCACCGGGCAGTTGTAGCGTTCGTGGAACAAGGTCATCACATTCAAGCCCACTTTTTCGGGCGGCGTGGGATACATCGAGGTACATTGCAATACCGCAAACGGTAGATTTTTGCTTTTGATGCGCGCGACCGCGTCATCAATCTCTGCAAACGAACTCATGCCTGTCGAAAGGAGTATCGGCAAGCGCGTTTCTGCCATGCGCTCAAACATTGGCGGATTGCTCACTTCGCCCGACGCGATTTTCCATGCTCCTACGCCGACGCGCGTCAAGAGGTCCACCGCTTCCGGTGAAAATGGGGATGAGAGAAAAATCAAGCCACGTTCGTCGGCGTGCTGATTCAGCCCGCGCCACTGGTCCTCCGAAAACTCCATGCGCCGCCAATACTCGTACCGCGTCCCATCTTGTAGACTGAATTTCACGCGCCACGGTTCGGCTGGCGTGCTTTCGGCAGCCGCAATATGCGTTTGAAATTTCACCGCGTCCGCGCCCGCATTTGCCGCCGCATCAATGAACGCGTGCGCCTGTCCTAAACTGCCGTCGTGAGTTTGAGCGATTTCGGCGATGAGGAGCGCGTGGCAATCGGAAAAAACGCGGTCGGTGATGTACAGAGGACTCACGGCATGTGCCTTTCGCCCGCAAGATTTTTCATTGTATTCCAGCCGCGTTCACCCATGATACGGCGCAGCATGCCTTTTGCGCGATCTATCCGTGCATATACCCAATACCATCGATGCTTGCGTTGGTATATACGCTGATTGTTCTCAATTCGTTTGAGAATATCGCGATAGCTGGGATATTTGACTGTGCGTGGTTCACTTTTGACGCCGAGCACGCGAATATGCAAATTCGGTTGACCAGGTTCGCGCGTACGATTCGGCATATCTTCATCCGCTTCCCATTTCACTATTTCGAATCCCGCTTGTTCTATCATCGCACGCAACGTCTCTTGCGCGAACATATAAGGATGGTCAATGGTCGTCGCCATTGTCAAGGTGGAGAGCCGCGTCCAATACACAAAATCTATGACTTCGAGGAAAATTTTTCCATTCGGTGCGAGCTGCGAGTGTACGTGTTGCAGACTGCCGAATGGGTCGAGTAGATGATTGAGTGTTTGCGAAATGATGACCAAATCAAAACTGTTCGTGTCGAATGAAAAATCCTCGAGCATGCCCGAGCGAATGTCGAGTGCGTGTGTTTCGCGCGCCCACTGCGCGTGTTCGACGGCGGGTTCGACGCCCATGACTTGCGCGCCACATCTCTCGCGGAATGCCCACAACTGCCCGCCGGGGCCGCTTCCAATATCCAATACGCGCATGCCGCGAGAAAGATATGTGTCGAGCCAGGTGAGGATGCGCTCGCCATGTTTGATTTGCGCCTGGAATAATTCGGCGACGGGGCGTGTGTCATGTTCAATCAAGCAACGGTAATCCTGTTCGTAAAAGTTCGCAAAACCATCAAAGGTCATGCGCGGATTGTGATAGATTAAGCCGCAATGCGTGCAGATGACCGTATTGAGTGGGATATTGAAACGACTATTCGTTGCCAGCAATTGCGTCTCCGTGTTTTGACACAAATTGCATGCCACTTGCTCTAAATGTGCCCAATCAATTTTTACCATTTTCGGAATTGCCCAGCCTCCAATCATGCATTACAAGAGTCGCTCCGATATTTTGTTTGGGAACTTCGCCAGTGCCAAAGAAATCACCGCCAATTACATCAAAAGAAAATGCCTGGTCCAGCTGATATTCCAACTCTGTTTGTGCCCGTAGAGACAGATTGACCCAATATGATCCCGGAATTAACGGAATACGCGGAATATCACAGTAGAGTTGTCCTTGAGGCGGAACAAGCGGAAATGTTTGACGAGTAAATTCAGTCCAACAAGTTAGTAAAGGCTGTCCCCATATGTTGGAAACAGTCAAAGCAACTGCGACATTACGGAAGGTACTGTTGTTAGTAGACTGGTATCCCAAGACAAATCGCACGTCACTTCCGGAAATCGCCTCGCAAATGGGTTCATTTTTCCCATCCCGTAGTTCAACATATGAAACCTTTAGATTCCCTCTACCTGTCCAATCATGACGATTGGATAGCCCAATTCCGTCAACTGATTCGATTGTTTGGATATATCGTGAGATAACTGCCTTCACTTCATCTAAATAGACTAATTTCCCGTTTTCCAAAAAAATACCGCGAGAACAAAGTGACTGCACCGCCGCCATATTATGACTCACAAACAACACCGTCCGTCCCTCTCGCGCGACATCCCCCATCTTGCCCAAACATTTTTTCTGAAACGCCGCGTCGCCCACCGCCAGCACTTCGTCCACCACCAAAATCTCCGGCTCCAGATGCGCCGCCACCGCGAACGCCAAGCGCACATACATCCCACTCGAATACCGTTTCACAGGCGTATCAATAAATTTTTCCACCTCCGCAAACGCCACGATTTCATCGAAACGGCGTTCGATTTCCGCTTTTCTCATTCCCAAAATCGCGCCGTTCAAAAAAATATTTTCGCGCCCCGTTAGTTCGGGATGAAACCCCGTCCCCACTTCCAGCAGCGACGCGACGCGTCCGTACAAATCCACTGTCCCCGTCGTTGGCTCGGTGATGCGCGACAAAATTTTCAGCAGTGTGCTTTTGCCCGCGCCGTTGCGTCCGATGATGCCCACCACTTCGCCGCGTTTCACCTCGAACGAAACGTCGCGCAGAGCCCAGATGGAGTCGGAAGATTTTTGATTTATGATTTCGGATTTATGATTGTGTCCGTTGCGGCGCTTGACCAAATCTGAAATCTGAAATCTGAAATCTGAAATCTGATCCCTCAGCGTATCATGCCGCTTTTGCAGGCGACCGATTTTGTATTGTTTGCCGAGATTTTCGACGCGGATGGCAATGTCACTCAAGTGATTGACCCCTTGTTGGGTGAATGTTATAATTCTTGCACAAGGACATGCGATGAGCGAAACAACCTACATCATTGACTTGACGCTCGATGGTCAAAATCGCTATCGTCATCGTCATGTGCTTGACCGGAACCAAATCATCGAATTCAGTGTCCAATACGAAACGTTTGTAGCAGGTGAGTGGCATGCGATTGTGCGCTACGACAGTGCGCATGGCTACGCTCACCGAGATTTGATACATCCCGATGGCACAGAGACGAAAACGACCTTTCGTAATTGGGATTACGCACAGGTCTTGATCTTTGGCGAACGCGACCTGAAACAGAATTGGCAAAATTACCGCACCCAGTATTTGAATGAAATGCGCGAGGCCGAGTGAGGCAAAACATGAATATGGATGAAATCATGGAAAAAAACTTGACCTATAGTTTCGAATTCAGTCTTTACGTCCTGCAACACCCTGATTTCGCCGGTCAGATTCCCGCCAACAGCCGCATCGTCCTTTTACCGGGCGATGATCCTGAACTCGCGCAAATCAACCGCGAAAGCGCGGAATCTGCGCGGCAAATTGATGACGAACCGAATCGCCCCACCGTCTATGTTGCCTTTGAGCGACTCGCTCCCGCGCGCTCGCGCATTGAACGCCCCCATCTGATTCCCCATCCTCTCGTTTCATCGTGATACTACCATTCCTCGCGTCGTCACACCGCTGCATCGGATAACTGCCTCAAGCGCGCCAGAGAATGTTACTATCTCGCCGCGTTTCATCGTGATACTACCATTCCTCGCGTCATCACACCGCTGCATCGGATAACTGCCTCAAGCGCACCAGAGAATGTTACCACCTCGCCGCGTTTCATTCCTCACTCGTTCGGGACAGGCGCTCGAACGAAACGTCGCGGAGAGCCCAGATCGAGTCGGCGGATTTTTGATTTATGATTTGTGATTGATGATTTTGTCCGTTGCGGCGCTTGACCAAATCTGAAATCTGAAATCTGAAATCTGAAATCTGATCCCTCAGCGTATCATGCCGCTTTTGCAAGCGCCCGATTTTGTATTGTTTGCCGAGATTTTCGACACGGATGGCGATATCACTCAAAGTGTTTGACCTCACCCTTCGAAAAGACTATAATCATGCCGCGCCGCAAGGAGTGGACAAATGACGCTCACGGAATTGATTCAAGACATTCACGGCTTGGCCGCCAAATTGACCCAGCTGGAAAACCGCTACAGCTTGCTCTCGGCGGATTTTTACTATCTGTATCGCGCGGGCCAAGTGGAGCAAACCCGCGATTTCATCCAATGGGTTGGATACTATGAAGCCAAATTGGCGCGCGAGGCGCGGTATCGTGAACTGATGTACAACTATCTGCGCGAATTGCGAGAAAAGTCCGGACAGGGCGCTCTGCGCCTGCTTCCCACTGCGGCTGTCTCCGGAGGCGCCTAAATGGCGTTCTCGGACATCAGGACCTATAGCGCGCTCGTATATGCTTTGCCGGAACGATATCCGACAATCCGACACTCTACGCTGGCGCTGGCAACCATCGGTCCTACCCTCGCCAAACTTGAGGGTCGAGTTACCTTCGCCAATGAAATCGTGCTGGACGTTTGGGAACTCGTAGATTTTGATATCGGATGCATCCTCAACTATAGCTATGAAATCTATCGCGCCGGTGAAAAAATATGTTGGTATGACCCGTTCGAACATCCCCATATTCCCGAACTTCGGCACGCTCAGGACATGCTTTTTTTGAAACGCCGCGTCGCCCACCGCCAGCACTTCGTCCACCACCAAAATCTCCGGCTCCAGATGCGCCGCCACCGCAAACGCCAGCCGCTGACACGCGATCACGCAATATGCGCATCGAGTCGCGTGGTGCGTGATCGCGTGTCAATACATCCCGCTCGAATAACGTTTCGCGGGCGTATCAATAAATTTTTCCACCTCCGCGAACGCCACGATTTCATCGAAACGGCGTTCGATGTCTACCTTTTTCATCCCCAAAATCGCGCCGTTCAAAAAAATATTTTCGCGCCCCGTTAGTTCGGGATGAAACCCCGTCCCCACTTCCAGCAGCGACGCGACGCGTCCGTAAATATCCACCGCGCCTGTCGTCGGCTCGGTGATGCGCGACGTGATGATTTGGAGTTTCGGATTGATGATTTTGCCCGTTGCGGCGCTTGGCCAAATCTGCAATCTGTAATCTGTAATCTGTAATCTGAAATCTACTGATCCCTGCCCCTACACCACATCCGCGAACGTCCGTTCCATGCGCTTGAAGACGTACAAACCCGAAATCAAAACCACAATCACCGCCCCAATCGAGAGTATGAGAATGGGCCCCGGCGCGCTGCCCTTGCCAAAGAGCGCCCAGCGAAAACCATCCACCACACCCACCATCGGATTCAGCGCATACACCACATTCCATGGCGGCGGAATCAAAGAGGACGGATACACCACCGGCGTCGCAAAAAACCACAGTTGAATGAAAAAGGGAATGAGATAGCCGATGTCGCGGTATTGCACATTCAACGCGCTGAGCCACAAACTTACGCCGAGCGCCGTCGCAATCGCCAACAGCAAAAAGAATGGCAGCAAGAGCCATGAGAGCGCGGGATAGTACCCGTAAAACGCGAGCAACCCAGCAAGCAGACAAAACACAATCGCGAAATCTACCAAACCACCCAGCACGCCCGAAAGCGGAATAATGAGCCGCGGGAAATAGACTTTGGAAATCAAGTTCGCGCTGCCGACGAGACTCACGCTGCCCTTGCCGACGGCGCCCGCAAAATAATTCCACGGCAAGAGTCCCGCCAACGCAAACACCGCATACGGCAAATTGTCGGACGGCATTTTGGCGAGATTGCCAAAGATGAGCGTAAAAATTATCGTCGTCGCCAGCGGTTGCAGCGCGACCCAAATCACGCCGAGCGCCGTTTGTTTATAGCGGACCTTGACGTCGCGCCACACGAGAAAATACAACAGCTCGCGATATTCCCACACATCGCGCAGCTTGAGCGCAGTCCAACCGCGCGAAGGGCGGATGCGCAGATGGGGAATGGTAAATTCGGCCGGCGGGGTCTGCAATTCAGAATTCATTTACGGTACGCTTCCAAAACCTTTTTCACCGCGTCCACCACATCCTGCGCGTCGCGGTCCGTAAGCTGCGGCTGCACCGGCAGCGAAATTTCGCGTTCGCCCACGCGCTGCGCGTTTGGAAAATCGCCCGGCTGATAACCGTATGTATCGCGATAATATGGCATCATGTGCAAGGGATTAAAGTGCATGGACGCGCCAATGTTTTCGGCGAGCAGCGCGCTGAGGATACAATTGCGATTCACCTTTAACCGCTGTACGTCAATCAGCAGCGGATAAAGATGCAGGACGTGACGATTCAAACCGTCGTGCGGACGCGGCTGCGTCCACACCAAACCGTCCAGTTCCGAAAACGCTTCGTCATAGAACGACGCCAGTTCTTCGCGCCGCGCAATGAACGCCTCTTGCTTGCGTAACTGATGAATGCCGAGCGACGCTTGTACGTCGGTCATGTTGTATTTAAAGCCCGGCGCCACCACTTCGCTCAATGAAAATTCTTTGGTGTGATAGCGCTTCCACGCGTCGCGCGACAAACCGTGTAAATGATACACGCGCAATCTTTGTTCCAACGCCGCGTCGTTCGTCGTCGCCATGCCGCCTTCGGCGGTCGAAAGATTTTTGTTGGCGTAAAACGAAAAATTAGTCAGCGGGCTGAGCGCCCCAATCGTGCGTCCTTTGTATTTGGCGCCAATCGCGTGCGCGGCGTCTTCGACAATTACAATGCCGCGCGGGGCCGCCAACGCGTGCAGCGCGTCCAAATCGCACGGCATTCCCGCGTAATGCACCGGAATAATCGCGCGCGTGCGCGACGTCAGCGCGCGTTCCACCGCGGCGGGGTCAATCGTCAACGTCGTCGCGTCCACGTCCACCAACACCGGGCGCGCGCCCACATGCTCTACGATATTTGCGGTCGCGCCGAAGGTTAATGTCGGCACAATCACCTCATCGCCCGGCCCAATGCCCAATACGACAAGCGATAGATGCAAACCCGCCGTACACGAATTCAAACCCACCGCATAGGTTGCGCCGACATACGCCGCAAATTCCTGTTCGAATTGTCGCGTCTTGGGGCCCGTGCTGATCCAACCGCTTTTAAGCGTATCCAACACCTCGTCGTATTCTTCCTGTCCGAACCATGGCGCGCCGAACAAGAGCATTTTTTCCCGCACCGGATTTCCGCCATCAAGCGCCAAAGTAGAGTGAAACATCTTGACCTCCGCCTTATTTTGCCGTCGAATTCAATTCGTTGCCGCCGCTTTGAATTCCGGCAGCAGCTGCGCGAGCCCCGCCCGAATATGCCTCTCGTCGCCCCCCTGCGCCGCCGCAATCAACGCCTCGACTCCCGCATACAATTGCGCGTGCGCCGCCGCCGGCGCTCTCACTCCATTCCGCGCCACAAAGATTTTTTCGCGCGCCGTGCGCTCATACATCTCCCCCGGCACAAATAATTCTTCATACAACTTTTCCCCCGGCCGCAAACCGATGTATTCGATTTCAATATCCCGCCCCTCTTGCAAACCATTCAACCGTATCAGGTCGCGCGCCAAATCTACAATCTTGATTGGCTCGCCCATGTCCAAAGCAAAAATCTCGCCCCCCTCCCCCAACGTCGCCGCCTCCAACACCAATTGCACCGCCTCGGGAATCGTCATGAAAAAACGCCGCACCTCCGGGTCGGTCACCAATACCGGCCCCCCATTCGCTATCTGCTGCCGAAACAACGGCACCACACTCCCGCGCGAACCCAGCACATTCCCGAATCGCACCGCCACATAACGCCGCCCACTCTCCACCGCCCGCGCATGCACATACAATTCCGCTACGCGTTTCGTCGCCCCCATCACGCTCTCGGGATTCACCGCCTTGTCCGTCGAAATCAGCACAAACGTCTCGACCCCCGCCGCCGCCGCCGCATCCAGCGTAACCCGCGTGCCCAGCACATTGTTCGTCACCGCATCCGGATAATTGCTTTCCATCAATGCAACGTGCTTGTGCGCAGCGGCGTGAAACGCCAAGTGCGGCTGCGCCGCTTGCATCAATTGTCCCATCCGCGGCGCATCGCGCACATCCGCAATCACCGGCACGAACGCCGTCTGCGGAAAGAGCGCCGTCAATTCATTGTGCCGCATAAAGATACTGTTCTCGCCGTGCCCCACCAGATACAATTGCGCAGGCGCGCCGCGCGCAATTTGCCGACACAATTCGCCGCCAATCGAACCGCCCGCCCCCGTGACCAACACGCGTTTGCCGCACACCAGCGCCCGCACCGCCGCGGCATCCCCCAATATCGGTTCGCGGCGCAGCAAATCTTCGATTTCGATATTCCGCACTTTGTTCACCGTCACCGCGCCGTTCAAGAGTTCAAACACCCCCGGCACGGTCGCCACCGGCAATTGCTCCGCCAGGCAGCGCGCCGTTATCTCGCGCAGCGTTTTGCCCGCCGCCGTCGGCATCGCAATTATCATGCGCTCCACGTGTCCTGCGCGCGCCAGCGCTTCAATCTGATTGCGCCCGCCCAGCACCGGAATGCGCTGTATCGCCAATTTGTGTTTCTTGGGGTCGTCGTCCAAAAATGCGACCGGGCGCAAACCCAACTGCGGATTGCTCAACATTTCGCGCGCAATCATCGCCCCCGCTTCGCCTGCGCCGTAAATGACAACGCGTTGCTGCGGCGTCGTCTTGCCGCGCCGCGCCCGCGTGCGGCGGTCCAACCAGCGCACGCTGCCCCGCGTGCCGACCATGACGACCAACACCAGCAGCGCTTCGAGCAGCGGAAGCGAGCGCGGCAAATTATTCGCCAAGCCAAGCGGATAGAGGAGCGCAAAAAAGACCGCGAGATTCAAAAGCGTCCCCAAGCCCACCGCTTTGGCGAGCGTCCACATCTCTTCGATGCCCGCATATTGCCAATAGATGGAATAGAGCCGCATAAAGAAAAATGCCGCCAGCCACAGCAGCGCGCTGACGAGCGTATAGATAGCCAACGCCGGCGCGTACAGGGAGGGCAGCGAGTCATCGCGCAAAAACAGCGCGACGGTGGGAAGCAGCGCCAG
>Ga0232064_100253_pt1 | contig 12530 bp, 8 predicted proteins | sample LAC_MetaT_8_FD_169130 | JGI IMG/M metagenome (GOLD analysis project Ga0232064, IMG submission 169130) | Metatranscriptome of anaerobic ammonium oxidizing microbial communities from anammox membrane bioreactor (MBR) in UC Berkley... | ecosystem: Engineered > Bioreactor > Anaerobic > Unclassified ... | reverse complement strand
CTCAATTTTTAACCGTTTTAAACCGTACCGTTTGCATTTTTCCTCAATACTAATACTACATTCCGTTACTTCCGGGAGACTCGTTTCAATGAGTTGTAAAATGGTTTCTCTCCTAATTGTGGTATACACTGAACTCGTCCGCACGACGGAGGTTCGAGGCCAAGTGCAAACCATTGTAGAGTAGTGGCAGACATCCCCTGTAGATGCCTGAACCAACCGTTGTTCATGTGCATAAAGTTAATCTTTACTTTTAAAGGTCCGATTTTTCTTGCAAAAATTTTCATATCTTATCACTCCTGACACGTTGTATAATTTTGCTGAATTATACAATACCCAAATAGATTTTCAAGAGAGAATTACCATCCATTTGGGAATTTTTCGTATAGGTAAAAACTCAGAATTATTCTGAAACAGCCAGGAAAAGGCATACTGATTATAGTGTTGTGTAGGATGGCAAAATACTGCCTTTGGGTATAATGACAATAGAATCGCGAATCATGTAATTTTCTGCATCAAGCTGCTCAATTTTCCTTGCGTTTTCTATATTCACATGGTCTCCGATATGTACATTTTTGTCGACGATTGCACCCACGATACGGGAATTATTACCGATGCCCATATCCGGTATTTTTTTTGCCTGATTCGTCCGAATATTTGCTCTTGTTTCATAGTAATCAGCGCCCATGATGATTGAATTTTGAATCAGGGTGTTTTTTCCAAGAATGCTCCGGATTCCAATTATCGAACCACGTATTTCAGCGTTGTTGATCATGCAACCGTCTGAAATAATAGATTCTGTGATCCTGCAATCGTTAATAATCGATCCGGGTAAAAAAAGTGGATTCGTGTAGATTGGCGCCTTTTCGCTGTACAGGTTAAAACTCGGAGCGAGAGATGCCAGGTTCAGATTCGCCTCATAAAATGATTTGATGGTGCCGATATCCTCCCAATAACCGTCAAAGAAATAAGCAAATACCCGTCTTGTTTTTATAATTTCCGGGATAATATCCTTACCAAAGTCTGACTTGTTAGTTCCCTTCAGGATTCCGTTCAATACCTCAAGATTAAATAGATAAATTCCCATTGATGCGAGAAGGGTGCGCCCTTTGGCGCTAACACCCCGGCGTTCGAAATCATTTGCATTGAGCGATAGAGAATCAACAACCTTCTCGTCTTTTGGTTTTTCGAAAAAATCGATAATACGGCTTTGCTCATCTATCTTTAAGATTCCTAAATTGGGCGCATCTTTTCTTTCTACGGGAATTGCTGAGATGGATACCTCGGCTCCGTTTTTAATATGCTCTTTAATAAGATGTTCATAATTTATCCGGTAAAGCTGGTCGCCGGAGAGTATCAGGACTAAATCAATATTAGGTTGGTTAAAAAAGCGCAGATTCTGCCGGACAGCATCTGCAGTGCCTTGATACCAATGCATACTTTCAATGGTTTGGGAGGCTGCCAGAATTTCAATAAAACCCCTGGAGAAGTTATCAAATTTATATGCCCGTGTTATATGTCTGTGAAGAGATGCCGAGTTAAATTGCGTAAGTACATATATTTTATTGAGTTTCGAATTAAGACAGTTACTAATAGGGATGTCAATAAGCCTGTACTTTCCGGCAAGGGGGACGGCCGGTTTGGACCTTTCCTTCGTTAAAGGATAGAGCCTTGTTCCTCGTCCGCCGCCTAAGATTACCGAGATTATATTGTCCATTTTTACTCCTTGCGTTTAAGACTTTTGTCGTAAATCTATCAAATAGTGTGCCAATTCAGGCAGCAAAGTTTGTGTATTCCACCTTGGAATTTGTTCAAACTATGTCTTCGGTTGCAAGGGTGGCATGGACAAGATTGTTTGTCCATGGTGTTTGAATATACACACAGATTTGGAATGTGTCACACTGACAAATAAAGTTTGCCGGTGCCACCTTATCACCGAAGTGATGAATTGTAGTTTAACAAAAAACCTTGCTTATGCAAGCCATATGCAAGAAAGTTTGGATTGCATCGCTTCTCTCACAATGCCAACTTTCTTTTTGCGGATACGCTCATCGGCTGGGCCTGTCTTCTTGCAATCGGATATTCCATCGTTGGTAAGTGCAAGATCGCTCCGGTTACATGTCCGCAAGGCATACTATTGGTTAAATAATGCGCGTTCCAACCTTTTTGCTTTGCTTAGTTCAGGCAATTTTGTTATTTTTAATTTTGAAAATATCTTGACTGTCCCCGATGACTATAAGATTCAGGAAGGGACGTTCCCGCTGTTGTTGGCAGCAGCAAGGACATTGAATCCTTTGAAAAACCCATGAAATAATATGCGAAGCATTGCCCTAACAAATCAAAAAGGAGGAGTAGCAAAGACAACAACTACCGTGAATCTTGGTGCCTGCCTTGCCCAGATGGGTAAGAAGGTTCTTTTGGTGGATCTGGACCCGCAGGGGAACCTCAGTTCGTGGCTCGGCCTGGATATCCATAATCTTGAACGGTCCATGTACAATGTGTTTTTGGAAGAGGTTTATTTTGAAGAGATTCTTACGAAGACATGTGTTGAGAACCTGACTCTTGCGCCTTCCAATGTGGCACTGGCAGGTGTCGAACGAATTCTTGCCCATGAAAAAGGGAGAGACCTTATTTTGCGCAAACGCTTGTCACCCGTTTTGGGTAAGTACGATTATATCATGTTGGATTGTCCTCCTTCTCTGGGGCTAATTACGGTCAATGCATTAACCTTTGTCAAAGAGGTTTTTGTTCCATTGGAAACAAAGGTATTGGCGTTAAATGGTCTTGTAACCCTTATGAATACGGTACAAGTGGTTAAAGAACGGCTGAATCAAAATCTTGAAGTAACAGGAATTATTGCCTGTCGGTTTGATGGCCGGACAAATCTTAGCAATGAGGTGTATAACCAGATCAGGGAGCGATTCAAAGAGAAGGTGTTTAATTCTATAATCAGAGAAAATACCCGCCTGGCAGAATGCCCTATCTCCGGCAAACCGATTACCCTGTATGCACCGGACAGTCCGGGTGCAGTAGATTACATGAATTTAGCGAAAGAGGTGCTGGAAAGGGAAAAAAACAGAGTTTCGCTGAATCCTATCCCTGCTTAATAAATTATGCTTGCGGAAGAATTCACGACATATTTTCAAAGATGAATCTTCAAACATCGTTTCACAAAGGCATTACGTTGTTTCTCACCCTTTTCCTGCTGGCAGTATTTCTTCCGTTTGCCGACAGCGAAATCTCTGTATATGCCCAACAGCAGCATCTGAGATATCGCGACTTTAAAGATGCTCCGGTTGATGCCCTGCTTGTTATTGACGTAACACGTGATAGAAAGCCGATCAGTAAATATCTCTACGGGGTAAATATAGCAAACTGGTGTCCATGGTATTACCTGAACCTGTGTGCACCAAAACTGAAAGATGCAAAGGTTTCTGTTGTGCGTTTGGGCGCAACGAACATGGAACGTTATAATTATAAAAACAACCGTATCTTTAACGTCATTGCACGTGAAAATCAGTATATCCCCATGAGCTGGCAGAGTTTTATTCGATGGTGCAGACAGAACGTGAAGGCAGAGCCCTTGCTGCAGGTATCGGGATATGGCCACGTGGCTGGCAATGGAAAAACAATCAACGATTCAGACTATGATCATGTGCAGACAGCGGATGAAGTTGAACATTGGATTGCACGGGCTGGAGAACGTGTGAATTTCTGGGAAATCGGAAACGAACCGTGGATTGCATGGAAACGAAGTGATTATCCTGAACCATATCATGATGCTGCTCATGGCGATCAGGTTCTTAATAAAGACACATCGTATGATAATTATTTTGAGCGCTTTTTGTTTCTGGCGCATAGAATAAAAAAAACAAATCCAAAAGCAAAAGTTTTCGGACCCACATCGGCAAACTGGTGGTTATACTGGTCGAACGATTATTCGTTGATTTGTCCTGTTACGGAAGCAAATGGTGATGCAAAGGTTGATGATCAGAGATGGAAGACGATGTCTGTCGTTGAGAATCAATGGGATCAGAACATATTTCCGGATCGTGGCAACGATCCGGAAATAACAGGTTGGGAAACGGATCAGAATCGCGTCCTGAACCAGTATCTGATTCGGGCAAAAGAATACGAGGAAGGACACGGAATGCGGGTAGTTGATTTTATGGATGTGCATCGCTACATCAGGGCGCCGGCGGATAGGGATGCTATCCAGGAACCAAGAGGATTGTGGCAGGATGGTTTTCAGAGCTGGGATATGGAAACAGGTTCTTACGGGATTGAAACAAAATTGTTGAAGCGGTTCCAGAATATGGTTAACACATATTATCCGGATACACAGTTGTCGTTTTCTGAGTACGACTATTTCTACTGGGACGGACATCCGTCACTGCCGCAGATTGCTGCGGTGGGGCAAATGGATTTTTTAGGTTTTTTCGCAAAGATGGGTGTAAAAATGGCGTGCAACTGGTATGTGGGAGAGCCCAATCAATCGGGTAATAACGGTAAAAAAGGGGTCGATAGCGCCGGGCAGGCTATGTTTAATGAAAGAGGCGAGCCGAATCCGAAGTATTGGGCATTCTGGCTAATGAGTCATTATTTCAGAGGTGAAGTTGTCTCTGCAGAATCAAGCAACTGGGACACTTTTTCCGTACATGCCTGCCAATCAAAAGACATCGTGGTTTTTGTTGCAAATAAAGGAGACTATGCGACAGACTCAGGAAGTTTTATCCCGGATCAACTGCCAAAGATTGCGCAAATTCAGATACGTGGATTGAGCGACCAGGAGAGGCAAAAATTGCAGATAAAAAAAGTGCTTCGGTTTGGTATAAATGACCCACAGGTAATACAGATGGAGCCCTATGGTATAGATCTCAGGAACGGCACGTTCAGTTACGAATTTCAGCCGCTGGCAATTTATGCTTTTATCCTTTCGAAAGAAAGCTCTCCGGAAGAACCGGGCAAATACCTGCAGATAAATCCGAAGCGGATCGATTTTGGTCCCTACGAGACAGGCATTATTGAAGAAGAAGGAGGGAAAAAATACACCGTGCCCATAAATATTACTAATGGAAGACAGGGGGCTACAGCCTGGTTTGTTAGCAAAGAGGCTGGCTGGATTGACATCGTTGGAAATATCCAGGGTGAAGCAAAGGTTACTGATAGGGTGTATCTAACCGTAGACCGCACAAACTTACCGTATGGAAAGCATAGGTCTCAGGTGGCCGTTACTACGTCAGAGGGGACGGTGGTCGTGCCGGTAACCGTTGAGGTGTTGCCGGGCGAATCGGATGGGGTGAAGAGGATCTGCGACTTTGAAACCGGGTCGCTGGCTCATAGCTGGAACGAGACTGAGCCATATTCTGTTGGATGGTGGGACGGACACGGCACTCCCGATGACCGTAATAGTCCTTACATTTACCGGTTTTTTTTGGATACGCCGGAAAAGCCTGATACGGGCGGCCGGCTATCCATGAGGGTTGAATTTTGCAGGGCGTATGGCGATACAAAAAACGGAAGGACTTCCATGTCATTTGGCACCTACGGCCACAAAACAGTGATTTCAGGGGAGAATGGACAAGGGAGTGTCACATATGATGCAACGGCAAACTGGAGCAACTATTCGAGCCTTCAATTTGATATCAAGACAGATACAAAGAACCGTCTGGTAACAAGACTTTTGATGGTGATTACCGATGAACTGGGCAATAAGGGCAAGCCTGCTGTTGGCGATAAGCCCCGGAAGGACCGGAAAGGACAAAATCTTCTGAAAATCACCGATGGAAAATGGCAGACGATTCGTATACCGCTTGACGGGATCTTTTACGATTGGCGTTATCCCGAAGGACAGAATGGAGCGAAAACGCAGCTTGATTTCAGCCGTATTTCACAAATCGAATTTGTTCCCTGGCCCGGGAAGGTAAATAGGTCTGGCACGATATATTTTGACAATTTTTGTGTGGTCAAGGCTGGAAGTCGTGGAGGTCGGAAGCAGGAAGCACATCTTCTGCCGTAAGAATCGATAGCCTGTTTCATGCTTATTTGTCAATTAGACGAGTGCATTCTTCAAATGAAATTACGGGTGAGTTCAGAAATTGTGAAGGCGTGTTGACACATTTGAGAATTACTGTGCAGAGCCGATCTGCCCTTGCATACATAAACGCAACAATTTAGTTTTCTGAAAATTTCCAATAAAAACCGGCTATTCCATGCAGTGCAGGGGCAAAGCATTTGCTGTAATTGGCACAAACACGTCCGTGTCTATACGAGCAGATTCTTCGTCCCTGCTGAAATGTTGTCCTTTTGTAAATTTTCCTCCATACCCTTCGTGGTTCGTGATGACAAAAAGAGAGGCGGGATAAATTGTCTTGAAAGCCTTGAAAATACTGATAAAATCAAGTTATATCTTCCGTTACAGGGTGGCATGGACAAACTTGTTTGTCCATGTGGTTTAAATATACGCACGGATTTGGAATCTATCACAAAGAAAGATTTTACACGGTAAGACTATAAAAAACCCCCTGAATATTCATAAAAACCCATTAACGTGCAAAAGTATTTTTTTCCAGAGTTTGATTAAATAAGCCCTGAGGTTATTTTCCCATGATCACAGAGACGCCCATGATGCGGCAATACAACGAAATAAAGCGACAACATAAGGACTCTTTGCTTTTTTTCCGGATGGGTGATTTTTACGAATTGTTTTTTGAGGATGCAAAACTCGCCTCAAAAGTGCTGGGGATTACCCTTACCGCCCGGTCTAAGGGTGAGAGCGCGGTCCCCATGGCAGGTGTGCCACACCATGCGGCTGAAACATATATCCGGAGACTGATTAAAGCCGGACTGAAGGTGGCTATCTGCGATCAGCTGCAAGATCCTGATGAAGCAAAAGGAATTGTTGATCGCGGCGTTACCAGGATTATTACGCCCGGAACGGTAACCGAGGATGCCCTGTTAGAGGACAAAAGCAATAACTACCTTATGGCAATATTAAATACCGGCAATCCGGTAGGATTGTCCTGGATCGATCTGTCTACCGGACAATTTGAGGTCGAAGATATTCTGCAGGAAAGGCTTTTTGATGAATTTGCACGGCTGAATCCATCGGAGGTCTTATTGCCGGAGGAAACGGTAAGAAATAATGCAGCCTTTATGGAAAAACTTCGGGCAGAAGGGAAGACGATGATTACCTCCAGGCCTGATTGGGAGTTTTCCGAGGACACCGCTTACAGGACCCTGACGGAACACTTTGGAACCACATCCCTGGAGGGATTTGGCTGTGAAACGATTGGCCCAGCCCTGGGCGCTGCCGGTGCGGTGATCCACTATCTGAAGGAGACACAAAAGACATCACTCAGTCATATCATCAAAATTCGTCCATATCAAATAAACAATCGGCTGCTCATGGACAGGGCAACGCAGCAAAGCCTGGAGCTGACACAAACCATCAGGAACGGTGACCGCGAGGGCTCTTTGCTGGGAGTGATCGACCAGACAAGGACTCCTATGGGAGGCCGGTTGCTCAGGGATTGGGTCATCAGCCCCCTGCGGGTATCCGCGGATATCAAATACCGGCAGCTTGGAGTAAGGGAGTTATTTGAAAATGCTGCCCTACGGCGGGAGATCCGTGATATGTTAAGCAACATCTACGATATCGAACGGATTTCCACGAAGATAAGTTGTGGCCGCGCCAATGCCCGTGATTTAATCAGTCTGAAGCAATCCCTCTCAAAACTTCCTGCGCTAAAAGAAAAATTAGCATTTTGTATCGCTGACATTTTGATTTTCCTGGAACAACAGCTGGACGTCCTTGAAGAAGTGAGAATCCTGATTGGCACCTCGATTGTCCCCGACCCTCCGCCGACGATTAAAGAAGGAGGGCTTATCAGAGAGGGCTATGATGCTTCCCTTGATGAACTGAGATATCTCAGCAAAAACGGAAAGAACTGGATTGCCAATTTTCAGGCAGAAGAGATCGCCAGGACGGGAATTAATTCCCTCAAAGTAGGGTACAACAAGGTATTTGGGTATTATATCGAGATCACCAATGTGCACAAGGATAGTATTCCGCAGAACTATATCCGAAAGCAGACCATAAAGAATGCCGAACGTTTCATCACTCCGGAACTCAAGGAGTATGAAACCCGGGTGCTCACAGCGGATGAGCGTGCAAGGGACCTGGAGTACGATCTCTTCTTTCAGATTCGTGAACAGGTCGGCACCTTCACAGCGCGGCTTCAAAAGACGTCTGAGTCCATTGCAGTCATCGATGCGTTATCAACCCTTGCGAATCTTGCCGCGGAAAACCGGTATGTCATGCCGGAGATTACCGACGATCTGGAATTAAAAATCACGGACGGACGCCACCCCGTGCTGGATCGCAGACTGGGAGTAGAAAGCTTTGTCCCCAATGATATTTATCTGGATGGAACCCGGGACACCATCATGGTAATTACAGGCCCGAATATGGCCGGGAAAAGCACCTACATTCGTCAGATAGCGCTCCTTGTGCTGATGGCGCAGATAGGGAGTTTTATCCCCGCAAAAGAAGCGGTCATCGGAACGGTCGACAGGATCTTCACCCGGGTGGGCGCATCGGATGAGCTTTCAAGAGGGCAGAGCACCTTTATGGTGGAGATGAATGAGACGGCAAATATTCTTAATAACGCCACAGAGCGTAGTTTGATCATCCTGGATGAAGTGGGACGAGGCACGAGTACCTTTGATGGTGTCAGCATCGCATGGGCGATTACGGAATACCTCTACCAGCACATCCGCGCCAGGACGCTTTTTGCTACCCACTATCACGAACTTACCGAACTGGCGCTGCTCTTTCCGGGAATTAAAAATTTTAATATTGCGGTCAGGGAATGGGGAGAAGAGATTGTTTTTCTGCGAAAAATTGTGGAAGGCGGCACGGATAAAAGCTACGGAATTCACGTTGCGCGGCTTGCGGGAATCCCGAAGGAAATTATCCAGCGAGCCCGCACAATACTCAACAACCTTGAAGCGGCAACGCTGGATGTAAACGGCAAGCCTAAATTTGCACCGCTGAAAACCATTCAAGACAAAAAACAACCGACACAATTAAAGCTCTTTGTGTCCCTGCAGGATAAAATACTGGAAGAGATCCGGAAGCTTGATATTTCCATCATGTCGCCCCTTGATGCCCTCAACAAACTCGATGAATTAAAGAAAAAATTGGAACGTGAAGAAACATAATGCACCCGCCGGCGCCGTCTGCTACTGCCGCGTTTCCTGCCGGAGTGCTTTTTTTATTTGCCGTTGACTTTAGTTTTTAAAATGTTTAGCATATTTTATTGTTGGCTTTGCGCGGTCAGGTGCGTTGAAGTTGTTACGCGGTTATGATGATAAGGAGTTTTCGTTTGGTAGACAAAAAAAAGATTGCTGAGGCTATTCGCCTGTTTCTTGAGGGTATAGGAGATGATCCGAACCGGGAAGGTCTTATAGAGACCCCGGAAAGGGTTGCCGACATGTGTGAAGAAATTTTTGCGGGGATTGGACGGGATTCACACACAGAAATCAAGGTGTTGAAATCAGAAAAGTACGATGAGATCGTACTCATAAAAGACATTCCCTTTTATTCCATGTGCGAGCATCATCTACTCCCATTCAGCGGTGTAGCCCATGTGGCATATATTCCGCAAGGGAATCGGGTGACGGGGATTAGTAAGCTGGCAAGGGTTGTGGAAATAGAGGCAAAGCGCCCGCAAGTCCAGGAACGGCTTACCACGGATATTGCAGAATCCATCATGAAGGCGTTACACCCCAAAGGGGTACTTGTCGTCATCGAAGCCGAGCATCTCTGCATGACGATGCGAGGCATCAAAAAACCAGGCGCCAGGGTTAAAACCTCTGTTGTGCGTGGTATATTTCGTGAAAATCCCGCCACTCGCGCAGAGGCCTTGATGTTAATCAAAGGGCATTAATCCCTGCGCAAAAGTATGTAAAACAACAACAAGGTTGTTCTTTCCCCTACGTACGGGTACAACCGAAAAACCGGTAATATTCAATCAGTTATCAGAACCCTTTTTTATCGTGATAATTATGAAAAAATTTACCAGAATGGCAGAAATATTTGAAAGAAAAATCATCCTGTTCCTTATGACGGTAGTGATTACTCTGGGCAGTGGGAAACTCTCCGCTGGCAGCGAGGAGTTATCCACAAAGCAGCCGGCAGGCATTGAAATAGACTCAAATCTGAAATTTGTTAGCCTGAGTTTGAAGGAGAGCATTGTTTACGCATTGCGTAACAATTTCGATATTGAGGTGTCAAAGTTAAATTCAAAAATAAGCGATTATGATATTACGAAAGAAAAATCAAGGTTTGACCCTGTTTTCAAAGTAACAGGGAATATCCAAAATAATGAAACACCCAGCACGAATCTTTTGCAGCTTGGCAATTCTACGAAAACCACTATTCGTCCGTATGTTATGGATCAGAATGCTGGCTCAGCCGTGTTGCAGTCCCTCGTTCCTACGGGCGCAACCTTATATCTGAGTTATAATATAGCCAGAAATTACTATGATCCCAGCCCCTTTCAATTATTAAATCCGGTATATACAAATTATATCGAGGCAGGGCTTACGCAGCCTTTGCTGAAAGGAGGCGGCTGGTTCTATAACAGGAGCCTCATCTATATAGCCAGAAACAACAAAAAGATTTCTCTGGCCCAATTCAAAAGCAGGGCTATAACCGTGTCGGGTACTGTCCAGGAATCCTATTGGAATTACATAAGGGCTATGGAGAATTTAAAGGTGGCAAAAAAATCTTTAGAACGCGCAGAAGATTTATTGAGGAAGAACAGGACGCAGGTAGAAGTTGGCACCCTTGCGCCCGTTGACGTTATCGATGCCGAGTCCGGCGTGGCATCAAGGGTCGAGTCCGTAATTTCTGCAGAAAATGCAATCAAAGATCAGGAGGATGAACTCAAAAGGATTTTAAACTTCGCAGACAATGAGATTATCTCCGATGCCACGATCGTCCCCACCGATAAGCCTGAATTCGAGCCGAAAAAAGTGGAATTGAAGGATACGATTAAAACAGCCATGGAAAACCGCCCCGAATTGACTGAACTGCAACTGGCGACGGAAAATGCAGGCATGCAAACCAGGAGACGAAAAAATGAATTGTATCCGCAGTTGGATTTTACCGGCGGTATTCGTTACACGGGTATCGGTAAAGAAGTGTCAAATGCCAATGACCTTGTTTTTTCAGAAGCATACCAGGGAGAATTTCTTGGGCTTACCTTTTCCATCCCTATCGGGAATCGGCCGGCGAGGTCTGAATATAATAAATCCAAGCTCAATGAGCGGCAGGCCACGATAAACTTCAAAAAGAAGGAGCTTGATGTTGTAGTAGAGGTAAGAGAGGCTGTTCGGCAGGTAATGACAAACATAGAAAGGGTCAAAGCCACAAGGAAAGCGAGAGAACTGGCAATAAAAAGATTGGAAAATGAGGAAAACAAATTCAGTGTGGGCAGATCCACGAGTTTGGAAATCCTGCGCGCACAGGAAAATCTTGCCCTTGCGGAGTTTGAAGAAACAAGAGCGATTGTTGATTATGAAATCTCATTAGGAAATTTGGAGAGGGCAAAGGGCACGATCCTCGATGTCTATGATATCAAGCTGGAAGAAGAGACGGCAACGTGACCCGCCGAATATAGCCCTGTTTTTTACAGAAAAAATCCTTTTGGTCTTTGTGTTTCTGTCCCTCTCACTCCCCGCATACGGCGCAGTTTTCTTTGTTCCGTCGCATCCCATCGTCTTTTCCCGTCATCGATTCCTGGTTTAATGGATAGAAGAGGACGGGGTTTACCTTTTTTGCCTGCCTTGACGCCGGTTGAATAGGTCGTGCAGGCGAAGAAGTTGTTTTTCATAACAGAGTGCCCGGGAGGCGGTACGTAAGGAGCAGGGATTGTTTTCCATACCAGAAGTATGGGTATTTCCGTTACGTTACGACAGAACGATGAAGTCCGATGTGGAGTGACGGCAGTTGATGACCCTAAAGTTACCGGAGAAGTTTTTCCGTCAGGAGGAATGGCTGGCGTGGGAAGGAGTGTCGCCGGGCGTGGCGTAAAGTAATTTTTGTCTTTGTCTCCGGATATTTTGGCGTTAAGAATGCGGACGGCAGGGCAGTATATCTCTATCCCAGTTCTTTTTGCCTGCCATAAGCCTCAAAAGATTGAAGTTTCCTGCAGGTTTTTGTATAACAAAGGCATTTATAGAAGGTCGATTTTTGCTACACTAAAATCATTTGCAAAATTCGTGTTGCACAACATCATGAATTTTCATATAATACGCCCGTTTCATTGTCTCTACACTAAATTTAGGAGACAACTGCAAGTTATGTCTTCGGTTACCGGGTGGCATGGACAAACTTGTTTGTCCATGGTGTTTGAATATATACACAGGATCAGGCTAATTAGCTATTATTTACATGATTGTTTTTAGAAAGGAGAAGAAGTATATGCGGAAGAAACAGATGGGGGTTATGATATGTGCGATAT
>Ga0232064_100251_pt1 | contig 12549 bp, 11 predicted proteins | sample LAC_MetaT_8_FD_169130 | JGI IMG/M metagenome (GOLD analysis project Ga0232064, IMG submission 169130) | Metatranscriptome of anaerobic ammonium oxidizing microbial communities from anammox membrane bioreactor (MBR) in UC Berkley... | ecosystem: Engineered > Bioreactor > Anaerobic > Unclassified ... | reverse complement strand
GGAAGATTGATGCAACAACGCATGAAATAAAAGAACACTCCCTGCCCGTGCTACAACGGCAGTGGACAGAAAGCCGTTCGATGCTTGGTGAATATTTGCGTCTGTACCAGATACACTCAGCAACTTTGGAGAGCGGCGTGTTGGACAACATCCCGGTTTTAAACGAATTAGCCCGACTTAAACGTGAAGGAGTCTTTATTGGTTTAACAACCAGCGGATCCAATCAATCAGAGATATTGACTAAAGCTATACGAATAGAGATAGAGGGCGTGAGACTGTTCGATACCGTTCAAGCCACCTGGAATCTCCTTGAACCATCAGCTACCGAGACATTAAGTTGGGCGCACGAAACAGGCATGGGGGTCATCATCAAAGAGGCGCTCGCTAATGGTCGTCTTACCTCAAAAAATCAGGACCCCTCTTTCGCAAATCAACGTCAGCTCCTTGAACAACAAGCGAAACGATTAAACGCCTCCCTGGATGCGCTGGCTTTAGCCGCCGTTCTGGCGCAACCCTGGGTGGATGTGGTACTGAGTGGGGCGACAACAATAGATCAACTCCGTTCGAATCTGACCGCCCTCGATGTTCGCTGGGATGAAGAAGCAGCAGCCAAACTGGCGTCACTGGTGGAGCCCCCATCCGTTTATTGGGAGAAGCGTTCAAGGCTGGCCTGGAATTAGAGGATTGGCAAAATGGTGACCATTTTTCAAGAGTTTGACCAAGCTCTAATGGATTGGAATGAATTCGTTAACCACCATCGCCTCTCGCCCACCCTAAACCCTTTGATTGCCGCCTCCTGGGAGCGATGTTGGCCGCGCCTCAACCCTCATGGCAGAGTCAACATCAAACATTTAAATCCGAATTATCTCCTCGCGGCGCAGGTAGCCAGTTTTGACCTGCTATCTGTGGCGCGCCCAATCATGGAGGACATCTACCAATATATTGAAAAGTCAGAAACGGCAGCGGCTTTAGTCAATGGCACAGGTTTTGTGTTAGACATTATCGGCGATCCGGCAATGATCGAAGCCACCAATCAATTGGGGATTACCACCGGCGCCTGCATCACAGAGATCGAGATCGGCACCAATGCCTTTTCGCTGGCGATCACCGAGAGAGTTCCCGCCCAGGTATGCGGCGCAGAGCACTATTTACAACAATTTCATGGACTGGCAGAAGCAGCAGCCCCCATCTTTGATCTCAGCGGCCGACCGCTGGGCGCATTTGGTTTGATCAACTTTTATGATCAACAAACGCCGCACACTTTGGGGTTGGCTGTGGCAGGCGCTCGCGCCATCGAAGGACAGCGTCAATCCGATCTATTGCTGGCAGAGCAAATCAGCCATTTGGCAGAACTGAACGCTATCCTCGAAGCAAACTCCGACGGCATCCTCATGTGGAATTCCGAGGGGATTCTAATGCATGTCAATGCAGCCGCCGCCAAGATCATCAGCAGACCCCTACACACCTTGGTTGGCAGAAATGTTGCGGATATTTTTGTTTTTCCAGCTTTTTTCCTTCAGGCTCATAAAAACCAGGAACCCCTCACCGATGTTGAGGCGAGTATTCGTGTATTTGGGCAACCCATCACATGTATCCTTTCCTTACGCTTTGTCCGCAACTATAAAGGGTTGCAATGGACGATTGTCACCTTGCGCCAGGAAAAAGCGGTTCGCCAGCTCGTTCACCATCAAGTTGGCGCCCACGCCTTATTAACGCTGGAGGATATGCCAGGGATCTCCCCAGGAATGAAGCGCGTTCATCGCATGGTTAAAACCGCAGCCGCAGCGCAGGCAAGTATCCTCATTCGCGGCGAGAGCGGTACGGGTAAAAATGTGCTCGCCAATGCCATACACAACGAAAGCCCGCGTCGCGATGGCCCGTTTCTCATTTTTGCTTGCTCTTCTACGCCCAACGAACTGGTTGTTAGAGAATTGTTGGGAATGGAAGAAGGATTGAACGGCAAACGAGGCGGCGGGCGACCCAGTAAATTTGAATTAGCTCAAGGCGGCACACTCTTCTTTCAAGATGTAGATGTTCTGCCGCTTGAGGCGCAAGCAATCTTACTAAACGTCATTGAACTAGGAATTGTGCAACGCATCGGCAGCGACCGGCCTATTGCCGTGGACGTGCGCATTATTGCGGCTACCTCTGCGAACATGGAAAAACTGATTGCGCAGGGCAACTTTCGCGCTGATCTATTTTACCGTTTAAGCGCTTTTGAAATTACATTGCCCCCCCTGAGAGAACGTCAAAAAGATATCCCACTATTGGTGGATAGGATATTAAAACGCCTCTCTAATCAACTAAATCGTTCATTGTGTCTCACCCCAGAGGCGCTTGATCTGCTGAAAAAATATTCCTGGCCCGGAAACGTTCGCGAATTGGAAGCAGTCCTTGGTCAAGCTGCGGTTCGGGCAGGCGTTTCCGAAATCATTGACGCAGTCCATCTACCCAGTAATATTCTTCACCCCAGTCATTATGTCAGAATAAATCCAGCTACAGATACGATACCATCGCTGAGCGAGATCGAGCGGATAACACTCCTCCAAACAGCTCAATCTTGCTTTGGGAATGTATCCGAAATGGCCCGAATCCTGGGCATCAGCCGCACCACAGTTTGGCGCAAATTAAGGGAATTCAACATATCTGCCAAAGATTTTCGGTCGAAACCTCTTGATACCTCACCCAATAGAGTGTTTCATAATGAAACATAATGCCGGATATATGTTTCGGATTGAAACGTTATATGGCAATATATTTGACAAGTCCATAGGAAATTGTACAATTAAGGATGTTTGAATAATCATACACAAATGTGGTGGCCCCGAATGATTTTCTGTTGTCTAATTTGCTGGGCAATAAGAGTCTGGAATAATGAGGCGGTGCTCATCACAATATTGTGTTAAACCGTCGGCAAGTTGCTGTGAGCTTGTGGGCGGTTTTTTGTTTCGCGGCAAGGAACCACCTGTTATTCTCTTCATGCTTCTGCCGTGAACCCCAGCTCTTTTGAGTAGATAAGGAGGTGATGACAAAAGAAATCGAATCAGGCGCGCAATCACTCTGTTCGTCAGCAATTTCGGCACCGATAATTATTTCTTATCCTAAAGGAGAGTGAAAGATGAAATCGAAAGGCTTATTTGCAGAACTGATCGGAGAAGTCTTCGGGACGTTCATCCTGATCCTGTTAGGCGATGGCGTGGTGGCGAATGTTGGCCTGGCGCCACGCCTGGCGGCGCCAGCCTACAACTGGAACACGATAACCATCGGCTGGGCTTTCGCAGTTGTGGTTGCTGTGTATGTCTCAGCCGGCGTTTCGGGTGCCCATCTCAACCCGGCAGTTACGCTTGCCCTGGCTTTTAAGCGCGGTTTCCCCTGGGGAAAGGTCGTGCCGTATATCCTGGCGCAAATCGTCGGCGCGTTCCTGGGCGCTTTGGGCGTTTACCTGGTCTATCAAGAGGGTCTGGTCGCCGCCGGTCTGCCCAACGTCTGGTGCACCGGCCCCGGCTCGGTCTTTGGTCAAGCCTTCTGGGGTGGCGCAGGAGCTTCCGCTGTCGGTTCTTATTCCTTGCTTAACGCCAGCATCGCAGAATTCTTTGGCACCATGATGTTGCTATGGGGCGTCCTGGCAAGCGGCGACAGCAAGAACATGGGGCTGATGCACAACCTGGGCCCCTTCCTGGTTGGCTTTACCGTTCTGGCGATTGGTCTGTCACTGGGCGGCCCCAGCGGTTATTCCATCAACCCCGCCCGTGATTTTGGCCCTCGGCTCTTGGGCACCCTGGTCGGCACCAAGGGGCTTTTCGATGGCCTCTATTGGCTGATCCCGCCCTTCCTGATCCCGGCTATCGCCGGACCGGTTGGCGCATTCCTGTATGACTTGCTCGTCTCTGCCAACCTGCCAGAGAAATAATCCGACGATTTCACAGGCGCGAAATCGTGCAGCCGGTTGTCCTTCGTTGTTTTTGTGAACGTGAAGGTGAGATGATGGAGGAAGTCCTATGAAGAAGTTGATTAACAAACCCGAAGATGTTGTCAAGGAGGAACTGGCAGGTGTGGCACTGGCGCATCCAGACCTGGTGAAGGTTCATTTCGATCCAAATTTTGTTGTTCGCGCCGACGCTCCTATTCAAGGGAAAGTGGGGGTCATTTCTGGCGGCGGTTCAGGTCACGAACCGATGCATGGCGGCTTTGTAGGGATAGGCATGTTGGACGCAGCCTGCCCAGGGGCGGTGTTCACTTCCCCCACTCCTGACCAGATGCTCGAAGCCACCAAAGCAGTAAATGGCGGGGCTGGTGTGCTGCACATCGTCAAGAACTACACTGGCGACATCATGAACTTCGAAATGGCTGCTGATTTGGCGCGCGCCGAGGGAATCGAGGTCGAAAGCATTGTCATTGACGACGATGTCGCTGTTCAAGACAGCCTCTACACCGCCGGGCGCCGCGGCGTGGGCAGCACAGTGCTGGCTGAAAAGGTGTGCGGCGCGGCAGCAGAAGCTGGCCGTTCCCTCAAAGAAGTGGCTGATGTCTGCCGCAAGGTCAAAGGTTGGGGGCGCAGCATGGGGATGGCGCTAACTTCTTGCACGGTGCCTCACGTGGGCAAACCCACATTCGACCTGCCCGAGGATGAGATGGAAATCGGCATCGGCATTCATGGCGAGCCTGGTCGAACTCGCATGAAGATCAAGCCCGCCGACGAGATCGTCGAAATGCTCATGGAGCCGATCGTCAAGGATATCCCCTATAAGTCCGGCGACGAGGTGCTGCTCTTTGTCAACAGCATGGGCGGCACTCCGCTCATCGAACTCTACATCGTCTATCGCAAAGCCCACGAGATCGCCTCCAAGCATGGTCTCAAAGTGGTGCGCAACCTGATCGGCCCCTACATCACCAGCTTGGAAATGGCAGGCGTCTCCATTACTTTGCTCAAGATGGACGACGACCTGCTCAAGCTATGGGATGCGCCGGTCAAGACCCCTGGTTTGCGCTGGGGAATGTAATAGTTTTTGACCCGGGGGCTAGAGCCTCTGTATCTAGCCCCCATAACATCGGAGCCAGATATGTCAATCGCTCGAGACAAAGTTTTAGAGTGGATTAAAGCTTCTGCAGATGTTCTTGCCGAGAATCGCGATTATTTGATTCAACTGGATGCCGCCATTGGAGACGCCGATCACGGCGCCAACATGGATCGCGGTTTCAAAGCGGTGATGGCAAAAATGCCTGAAATCTCGGATAAGGACATCGGTACCATCTTCAAAACCGTTGGGATGGTTTTGCTATCCACGGTCGGAGGGGCCGGTGGTCCACTCTATGGAACTTTCTTTCTTCAAGCGGGAATGAAAACAGCTGGTAAGATGGAACTTGGCCTGGAGGATTGGGCAACCGCTCTTGAATCAGCTTTAAACGGAGTTGTTATGCGGGGAAAGGCTGAGTTGAACGACAAAACCATGGTGGACGCTCTAACCCCCGCCGTCAATGCACTCAAGCAAGCCATCGAGGCGAACTTGCCCCTTGATCAGGCTCTTCGATTATCTGCTGAAGCAGCCAGACAAGGGATGGAAGCGACCATCCCTTTAGTGGCTCGTAAAGGGCGCGCAAGCTACCTGGGTGAACGCAGCGCTGGTCATCAAGACCCTGGCGCTACCTCATCTTATTTGCTTCTAAAGGCAGCCGCCGACACATGGACGGATGGCTAATTCCATCAACCCAACGATCTGAATAACTACTTTTCTATAATCAGTTTGAGGAGGCAGTAAAATGGCTAAATATGTAGCAGCAGTAGACCAGGGGACCACCAGCACCCGTTGTATGATTTTCGATCACAGCGGGCGTGTGGTCAGCATTGCTCAGAAGGAGCACGAACAAATCTACCCCAAGCCGGGGTGGGTTGAACACAATCCAATGGAGATCTGGGAACGCACCCAGGATGTAGTCAAAGAGGCTGTTGCGTTGGCTGGCGCAAAACCGGGCGATATCGCCGCCGTAGGCGTCACCAACCAACGTGAGACGACCATCGTTTGGAACAAGAAAACCGGCAAACCCTATTACAACGCCATCGTCTGGCAGGATACCCGCACCGATAGGATTTGTAATGACCTGGCAAAAGATGGTGGACAGGATCGTTTCCGCCCCAAAGTTGGTCTGCCATTGGCGACTTATTTCTCCGGCCCCAAGATCAAATGGATCCTGGAGAATGTCGAAGGCGTGCGCGCAGCCGCCGATCGCGGCGAAGCGATTTTTGGCAACATTGACACCTGGGAGATTTGGTGGCTGACCGGCGGCCCCAACGGCGGCGCCCACGTCACCGATGTATCTAACGCCTCCCGAACCATGCTGATGAACCTGGAAACCCTGGACTGGGACAATGAGATCCTCAGCGTTATGGGCATTCCGCGCCAGATGCTGCCCAGGATTGTCCCCTCCAGCGACCCGAATGTTTGGGGCAAGACGCCCAAAGATGGCCCCTTCGGCGATTCCATCCCCGTTTGCGGCGACTTGGGCGACCAGCAAGCCGCGCTGGTTGGTCAGACCTGCTTTAGCGTTGGCGAAGCCAAGAACACCTATGGCACCGGCTGCTTTATGCTGCTCAACACGGGCAACAAACCGATCCCATCGAAGAGCGGCTTACTGACCACCGTCGGGTATCAGATCGACAACCAGCCGGCCGTTTACTGCCTGGAAGGCTCGATTGCCATCACGGGCGCTCTGGTGCAATGGCTGCGAGATAACCTGGAATTCTTCGACTTCTCGAAGCACATCGAGGATTACGCTCGCAATGTTGAAGATAGTGGCGGCATCTACTTCGTCCCGGCTTTCTCCGGTCTGTTCGCGCCATACTGGAAATCTGATGCGCGCGGTGTGATCGTGGGTCTGACACGCTATGTCACGAAGTACCACATTTGCCGCGCCGCTCTGGAAGCCACCGCCTATCAGACGCGCGAGGTGTTGGACGCCATGAATAAGGACTCAGGCGTGCCGTTGAAGGCCCTCAAAGTAGATGGCGGCATGGTCTATAACGAGCTGCTGATGCAGTTCCAATCCGACATCCTGGGTGTGCCTGTGGTTCGCCCCGTGGTTGCCGAAACCACCGCCCTCGGCGCTTCGTATGCGGCTGGTCTGGCGGTAGGCTTCTGGAACAACCTGGAGGATCTGCGCGCCAACTGGCAGGTGGATAAGACCTGGGAACCCAAGATGGACGAGACCAAGCGCGCCGCTCTGTACAAGGGCTGGCTCAAGGCGGTCGAACGCACGTTCAATTGGATTGAACAGTAGCTTTCTGACCGGGTAAAATTCGTTAGAGGTGTGAGACAGACCTTACCGTCTCTCCCACGCGACTAGACAATGCGACGCACCTGCCGCAGCGTGGGTGCGTCGCTCTTATCAATAAGACTGGTGTATGGAATCAATCGGAGTAAATCATGCCAACCAACCCCAAGATCAAGCCTGAGAATAAAAAACGAGCGGAAGCGCCTGTTACCAACAAACCCTGGATTTCCATGCGGTCTGGTGTCATTGTGATTGCAATTGTGAGCATTGGAATGGCGATTTTAACTGCCTTACAGGCGATCCCAACGAAAGGTCTGGTTGAGGGCATTTTTTGGGGGGTGTTTTTTGGAGTTGGCATCTGGTTTATATTCTTCGGTATGATCCTTGTTAACCGATTTTTGAGGAAAAAATAAATTCCAGGACGAATGAAATGACCGGTGCTAGCGGCGCCCCCGTTCAACTGATTGATGCAGCATGGGAGACGATGTGGGCGCCTTACGATGAGCCAACTTATCAAACCGTCCTCGCCAACATCCAATCCCACGATGTGGTGTTGGACATCGGCGCGGGTGATCTGCGCCTGGCGCTGCGAATGGCTAAAATTGCAAAGCGAGTATATGCGTTGGAATTGCAGCCTGCAATAGTACAGCAAGGCCTGGTTTCTATTGCTGGCGCGATTCCCCAAAATCTCACCCTCCTGTGCGGCGATGCACGTGTGTTGCCTTTTCCGCCAGACGTCACCGTTGGTGTGTTATTGATGCGCCATTGTCTCCATTTCCGGCTTTATGCAGAAAAACTAAAAGCTATTGGCGCGCAGAAACTCATCACCAACGCTCGTTGGCGCTTAGGGATAGAAATCATACCATTATCCATTTCTCGCCTGCATTATTCTGAAATCCCCATGGGATGGTATGCCTGCTGGTGTGGAGCAACTGGATTTAAAGTCGGTCCAGCAGAACAACTGACGCCTGAAATCGAAGAAATTGTGTTCGAAGTTCGGAATTGTCCAAACTGCCTGGCGCTCGAAGATGTATAATGGCGCGCGACCTTAAATCATCAATGTCTATCTATCATGGTAAAAGCGTCGGATAGCACATAAACCTCTGAGAAGCTTGTTCTGTATCACCAAAAATCAAGGAGCATTTACAAATGAGTAAACCAAAAGCGATTATTATAGGAGCCGGATTTACCGGCGTGGCTACAGCCCACGACCTGGCATTGCGCGGCTTCGATATTACCGTGGTGGATCGAGGGCCAATCGCCAATGGGACCTCTGGGCGTACACACGGCTTGCTGCATAGTGGGGGGCGCTATGCCGTAAACGACAAGGAATCGGCGATTGAATGCATCGAAGAAAATACAATCCTGAGAAAGATCGTCCCAGGCGTCATTGAACCCAATGGCGGCTTGTTTGTAGCCATAAACGAAAGCGATATGGCTTACGGCGAGGACTTCATCGAAGGGTGTGAAGCCTGCCACATCCCTATTGAAGAGCTCACCCCGCAACAAGCGTTGCGGTTAGAACCCAATTTAAATCCGAACATCTTAGCCGCGTTTTTAGTACCGGATGGGACATTTGACCCGTTGCGCCTGGCAATGGCCTTTGCCGCTACAGCAAAATCGAATGGGGCAAAATTCAAACTCTACACGGAAGTCACCGGCTTAATCCTGAACGGACAGGGAAATGTAACCGGCATCAAAGTATGGGATCGCACCAATGACGAACGCTATGAAATCTATGGCGATATCGTTGTGAATGCCACTGGAGCATGGGTAGGGGAAATTACAGCCATGGCCGGCGTGGATGTGCCAATCAGGCCCACTCCTGGCGTTATGGTGGCTTTTGACCAGCGCCTGACGCATCATGCCATCAACCGCCTGAATAAGCCTGGAGATGGAGACATCGTCCTGCCGCAGCGTCAGATGGTCGTCGTTGGCACCACATCCTTCGAAGTTCAGGACCTGGATTATGTGCCTGTGATCGAAGATCACGTCAAGCTGATGCTGGAACGCGGTGCGGAATTGTTGCCTGCGATCAAGAATACGAATATGCGCGGTGCCTATATGGCAACCCGACCGCTCTTGGGGAGCGGAGGTTCTGGCCGTAGTATTTCCCGCACCTTCAAATGCTTCGATCATAAGGAAACGCACGGCATTGATGGCTTGGTGACCATTACTGGCGGCAAGGCGACTACTCTGCGAGCCATGGCTGAAAAAACGGCAGATGTGGTTTGTGAGAAATTGAATATCTCGGCCGCTTGTACAACGAAAGAGGTTCCCCTCATCTCCTATCGTGAATTTTACAGGTTGCCGAATAATTATTAGAAGGAGACAATATGAGCACAACAAAAACAAAATGGAACGTAAACTTCAAAGTTTACCGAAAAAAAGGCCAAAATCCCTCTCATTATGATCAATTCACTCTGGAGGTTGATCCAGACGAATATGTTCTGGATGCGATTGAACGCATCTGGGCGTTTCATGATCGTTCGCTGACTTTCCGGCATGCATGCCATCACTCCACTTGCGGCGCCTGCGGCATGCTCGTGAACGGCGTCGAAAAGCTCTCCTGCATCACTTATATTCGAGACGTTGTCGAGGATGGCGGCACCCTGGTTATAGACCCGATGCGCAACTTCCCGGTCGTCAGCGATTTAGTCGTTGATATGAGCCTGTTTTTTGATCGGTTGGAAATGGTTGGACAGAGGCAAGTTGTACCCGTATCGGACGAAACCATTGGCGATGGTAAGAAAGCGCAAAGCCCTACCAATGGCAAGGAGTATCTTCGCCTCTCAGATTGCATCGAATGCGGTTTGTGTATCAGCGCCTGCCCAATTGCAGCCACTAACCCCGATTATCTTGGTCCAGCGATCCTTGCCGGCGCCCAGCAAAACGGTCTTGATCGAAAGCCGGAACTATTGCAGATTGTTGACCAGGAAAACGGTCTCTGGCGTTGCCACAGTGTTTACGAGTGTACCGCCGTATGTCCATCCAATGTGGATCCCGCATGGCGGATCATGGACCTGCGCCGGCAGGTAACAGCACAGCGACTTAAGCGCCTTTTTCGATAATTTATAAAAAATGGAGTGTTCCATGATGAGCGAGCCTTCAAGAAAATCCGGTATTTCTCAGGCAATTCGGTGGTTTGATCCACGTGGACGTGATATTGGCACCATCGCTTTCATTCTCAACCGCATTACTGCTTTAGGGTTAACGTTCTATCTATTTCTGCACCTGATTGTGCTGGGACAATTAGCCCAGGGGGCTGAAGCTTACGATGGATTTCTGGCAACTATCCGAAGCCCGATCTACATCTTTGGCGAACTTTTGGTGATTGCTGCCGGTTTGTATCACGGTCTGAACGGAATACGAGTGGGCCTGACCAGCTTCGGCATCGCCGTGCCGCAACAGAAAAAACTGTTCTATTGGCTGCTAGCCATTGCCGTACTTGGCAGCTTGATCTTTGGTATCCGTATGTTCACTGCCTGATGACCTATTGCAAAATCCAGGAAAGGATACGAAAATGATTCAATCAACATCTGGACCAAAAACTGGTGAAACCTTCTGGCTATGGTTCTTGAAAATTATTACTGGCCTGTTCATCATCCTTCTGCTATTGATCCACTTTGTTGTCAATCACTTCGTCGCAGAAGGTGGCTTATTAACTTACGCGGATGTGGTCGCTTACTATCGCATACCCATTATCCCAATCATGGAAATTGCCTTCTTGATTATTGTCGTCTCCCATGCTCTGATTGGGCTACGCAGCATCATCCTGGATCTGCGGCCCAGCCGACAGACCTTGACGGCAATCAACTGGCTATTTGTCGTAATTGGGATTGTTTCCGTTGTTTACGGGATCTGGCTGATTCAAGTAATCGTCGCAAAAGGCAGCGCCTGAGGATTGGCGCAGTCGAAAACCGCCGGTATCATACCTGAAGAGCGCCTTTTGGAGATCATCCCCACAATGGTAGGTATCGTTATCGTCTCACATAGCCGACCCTTAGCAGAAGCCCTGGTAGAACTCGTCCGGCAGGTGTCGGTTCAACAAACGCCTATAGCCATCGCGGCGGGAGTTGGTCCCGATCGTAGTGAATTTGGTACAGATGCAGTTGAAATTGCGGAGGCTATCCAGACGGTTTATAGCCCGGATGGCGTAATGGTTCTAATGGATCTGGGCAGTGCTATTCTAAGCGCCGAAACTGCGTTGGAATTGCTGCCGCCAGAATACAAATCGAACATTCGATTCTGCGCAGCTCCACTGGTTGAGGGCGCTATCGCTGCCGGTGTCCAGGCCGGATTAGGAAGCAGCTTGGAAGCCGTCTGCGATGAAGCCCAAAAGGCGCTCGTTCCGAAAATCCAACATCTGGTAGAGGCAGGAGAAATATCTGCCCCAGAACCATTGGCAGAGTTGCCCGAACCGCCAGGCGAAGCAGCCCAGCAAGTTGTTCTGACATTGCATAATTTACACGGTTTACATGCACGTCCCGCAGCTCGATTTGTTCAGTTAGCTGCCAATTTCAACGCGGATATCAGGGTGAGCAACTTATCTTCGGGAAAAGGTCCGGTATCCGCTAAAAGTTTGAATGCCTTGGCCACACTGGGGGCGGTGAAAAACGATCAAATTCTGATCACCGCTTCTGGACCACAGGCAGCCGAAGCATTACAATCTTTGAGTCGCTTGGTCGAAGAGAATTTCGGTGAAATCGCCCAGGCGCTTGAGGCAGCGCCGCCCATATCTACGCCGGCGGAAACGCTCCCATCCGCAGAAAACGCTATGAAGGCGGTTCCAATCTCCGAAGGATTTGCACTGGGGCCTATCTATCATTATCAACCTCCACTGCCGCCTATCCCCACGGAGCGGGCGACAGATCCGGAGAAGGAATGGAATCGATTGCAACGCGCGATCGAAGAAACACAAGAAGCGATCCGCCAGCGCCGCAGACAATTACTCCAAACTCTAGGGGAAGCGCAAACAGCCATCTTCGACGCGCATTTGCTCATTCTTCAAGACCCAGAGCTATTGGAACAGGTGCGCCAAAGCATTTTTCATGATTGCGAAAACGCCGCAGCCGCCTGGCACAAAAGCATCACACAGATCGCTAAGAGTTATCAGGCGGTGGACGATCCTTATATTCAACAGCGATCCGCGGATGTTATGGATGTGGGCAATCAGGTGCTTTTCGCGTTGGCTGGCAAACCTGCAACCGCGCCCATTAAGTTCTCCAAACCGGTAATTTTATTTGCCCAAGACATCACACCTACAGAGACCGCTCAACTCGG
>Ga0232064_100246_pt1 | contig 12694 bp, 10 predicted proteins | sample LAC_MetaT_8_FD_169130 | JGI IMG/M metagenome (GOLD analysis project Ga0232064, IMG submission 169130) | Metatranscriptome of anaerobic ammonium oxidizing microbial communities from anammox membrane bioreactor (MBR) in UC Berkley... | ecosystem: Engineered > Bioreactor > Anaerobic > Unclassified ... | reverse complement strand
TATCAGAACAGAAGGGATGTGCTTTGTGACGGACTGAACCGCATCGGTTGGAATGTCAAGAAACCAAAAGCATCGATGTTTGTATGGGCTCCCATTCCAGAAAAATGGAGGTCGATGGGTTCCGTGGATTTTGCGTATAAACTTATTAATGATGCCGAAGTAGCGGTTGCCCCCGGGGCAGCCTTCGGTGAGCATGGCGAGGGGTATCTGAGGTTGGCAATTGTAGAGAACGAGCTACGTCTCAAACAGGCCGTTCGTCAGATTGATCGTGCCTTGAGGGATAAACACTGAATCCATGATGACTCTTGTTAAATCACAATTAAAAACGTTTCTTGGCGGTATCCATCCGGCAGAGGACGGGAAGACCCTTACTCTTGGCAAACAAATGACGGCCATCCCGCTCCCCAGGACGGTGTATCTGGTTATGAGCCAGCATATTGGCGCACCCGCTAAACCTGTGGTAAAAAAAGGAGATTTTGTTAAAAAAGGACAGATGATCGGCGATGCGCAAGGTTTTATTTCTGCTCATGTGCATGCATCTGTTTCAGGAAAAGTTGTGGATGTTGTTCCCTGGCCGCATCCTGTCACAGGGATAAAATGCCCTGCTGTCGTTATCGAAAATTCCGGTGAAGATGTATGGATGGAAGATATGAATGTGGCTGCGGATACCGACAATCTTTCTCCTGAAGAAATCAGACACCGTATCCAATCTGCTGGTATTGTGGGTCTGGGAGGTGCTACCTTTCCTACGCATGTGAAACTTACCCCGCCAAAAGATAGGAGCATTGACACGATGGTCTTGAACGGCGCCGAGTGTGAACCCTTTCTTACCTGTGATTACCGTCTTATGCTTGACAAACCCCATGAGATAATAGAAGGTTTAAAGCTGATGATGAGATGCATCGGGTGTAGGAAGGCGCATATTGGCATTGAGGAGAATAAAAGGGATGTTTATACCCTTTTCAAGGATACTGTAGCAAATGACCCCAATATCAAAGTAGACCTTATGGAGGTAAAGTACCCACAGGGGGCAGAACATCAACTCATCAAGGCATTATTGAACCGTGAGTTTAAGCCGACACAATTGCCTTTAGAGGTAGGAGTGGTTGTGGTCAATGTGGGGACGGCTTTTGCTGCGTATGAAGCAGTAAAATTTCGCAGACCACTCATTGAAAGGATTGTCACCGTTACCGGTAATGGAGTTAAAGATCCGCAAAATTTTTTAGTACGTGTGGGGACACCGGTCAGACAATTATTAGAAGCGGCAAAACTTACCCCGGACGTTAACAAGATTATCTTTGGCGGTCCCATGATGGGTATAGCACAGGGAAATATCGATACTGCTGTTACGATCAAAGGGACGGGCGGTATACTCGCGTTGCGTGAAACTCAACAATGGGAATCCCGGGCATGCATCCGATGCGGACGTTGTGTAGATAGCTGCCCTTATGGACTGAATCCCAGTGAGTTGAGCATTGTCTGCGAAGCAAAAGAATTTGACCTGGCGCTTGATAATAACGTTATGGAGTGCAAGGAATGTGGTTGCTGCAGTTATGTATGTCCGGCAAAAAGACCAATTGTGCATCTTATCAAATTTGCAAAAAGTGAGATTGCAAAACGCAAGGCTAAAGGATAACGCAGAATCTTTGCAGATATTTTTTCTGGGGAATACCGATATAAATGCTGATCAGCATGCAGGTTCATTCCAGCGGTTTTAGTCTGTTGTGTAATTTTCCGAAAAACTATTGTGATTTTTATATAAACATTTGTGTCAAATCAAACTGAAATTCGTCATAACTTAATCATGAGCGTTTCCCCTCATATCTATGATGGGGAAAACATTCCACGGATTATGTGGGCAGTGGTGTTTTCATTGCTTCCGGCCGGAATTGCGGGCACTTTTGCCTTCGGATATTATTGCCTTTCCGTTATTTTTCTTTGCTGTTTAACGTCTGTTGTTACTGAAGCCGGCATTATGTTCTTCCGGAAACAACCGGTTATACCCACAATTAAAGATGGTAGCGCGGTTGTAACAGGGATTTTACTTGCGTACACTTTACCACCAGGCGTTTCGTGGTATGTTTCTGTTATCGGGTCTTTCTTTGCTATTGCCATGGTAAAGCACTCCTTTGGGGGTTTGGGAAACAATATCTGGAATCCTGCTTTGGCTGCGCGAGCATTCTTGCAGGTAGCCTATCCTGCCGCAATCAACTCAGATTGGCGCATCATGCATCACGGTATTGGCAACCTCGTCCACAATATTACCAGAATTGATTCTGAAGGAAAGCTGATGGATGCAATAACGCAGGCGACACCGCTGACAAAGGAAGCGGGTGCAAAAATCTATACCCTTACCCAATTGTTCGTAGGAAATATTCCTGGTTGTATTGGTGAGACCTCGGTGATTGCTCTCTTACTAGGCGGTGCTTATTTAATCTACAAACGTTACATCAAGTGGTATGTCCCAGTTTACTATATTTTAACTATGTTCGTTATGGTGCTCGTTTTACCCCAGCGGGAAGTAACTCCATGGGCGAATAACCCCTTTTATCATATTTTTTCCGGGGGTTTGTTTTTAGGTGCATTCTTTATGGCTACCGATATGGTTACCTCTCCTTTAACAAAGCGGGGGCTTATCATATTCGCAATTGGCGCCGGCATTCTTACAGCGCTGATCCGTTTTTATTCTGGCTATCCGGAAGGTGTCTGCTATTCCATCTTGCTCATGAACACAGCAACGCCTCTCATTGACCGGTATACAAAACCAAGGCTGTACGGAACCAGGAGAAAAAAAGGTTAATATGCAAAAAAAGGTGCAGTATACCATTACCCTGATGACCGTTTGCCTTTTGGCTTCCTTAGGCGTATCCTCAATTTTCTTACTTACGAAAGATACAATCAGGAAAAAGGAATTGGCTGTGCGTACCGAGGCACTGTATATGGTATTGCCTGGTCTGAAAGACGCCCCCGATGAAGTGACACCATCAGAAACATCTGATCTGGACCGCGTTTATAAAGGACTCAACAAGGCAGGGCAACTTATTGGTTATGCCGCATGTGGAGAAGCTCAGGGATATTCAAGTAAAATTAGAGTCATGGTTGGAATGGAACCTAATCTCGGAAAAATTATTGGCATTAATATTCTTGCTCAGAATGAGACCCCAGGACTTGGCACAAAAATGACGGAGGTTGAAAGCACAACCACCTTATGGAGTATAATCTTTGGTAAAGAACCGAAGGCAGTCGATTGGGATAGCGAAGAAGGATGGCAATTACCAACATTCAGACAGCCTGAAAGAATAAAAAAATTCGGGTTATTGAAAGGAGAGAAAAAAGCGCAACCCTGGTTTCAACAGCAATTTAAACAAAAAGCCTGCAACCAACTGATTGTAACGAAGGTAGGGGATAATGAAAAAATTACGGCTATTACCGGAGCTACCATATCAACAAGAGCAGTGGTTAACGCTGTACAAAATGCGATAGACAAAATAAAAGGCATGGTTCACCCCCCTGCTTGGGAGATAAAATAGGCTTTAAAGAGCAAAGATATTTGCAGTCTATGAAAAGTATTGAAGAAATTAAACCCATTGTTGAATCCTTAATATTTGCTGCAGAAGAGCCCATTTCTCTTCGTAAACTCACAGACATTATTGAAGACGCCAATAGCGATCTGATTCAGGAAGCTATTGCACAGTTAAAAAACGATTACAATGTGCATGGCAGTTCATTCCAGATTGAAGAAATTGCCGGTGGTTATCAATTTTTTACAAAACCTGAATACTATGAATGGATAGCAAAATTACGGAAAAAATCGGGAGAAACAAAACTCTCACAGGCTGCCCTGGAAACTCTTGCAATAATCGCTTACAAGCAACCCATATTGCGTGCAAATTTAGAATCTATCCGCGGGGTTCAGTCTGGCCAGATCATCAGATTACTTATGGACAAAGATCTGGTTAAGGTTGTCGGAAGGGATGAATCGTTAGGACATCCTTTACTCTATGGCACAACGAAAAAATTTCTTGAGTATTTTGGCTTAAAAGATATTAAAGACCTCCCGCAGGTTGAAGAATTGGAAGCGCCTTAACAAGGGAAAGAATATATAGGACAAGAATTTGGCTTGAGCGGTATACCCACGAGAACTTCGTAGTCAATAAGTGATGAAACGTTCGGACAAACGATAGTAAACGTAAAAAGAACGATGTCATTACGAGCATATTCGCATTACTCAGTGTAAACTCTGCGGAAGAATCCCAGCACTGGGGATTCTTCGGACCGTCACCCTCATGTGACACGTGCACGTATGCTTATTTGTTACGTTTACTATATTACAACCTTAACAAAGGTCTCCCATTCACAAAATTAACATACCCTTATCATGCACAAGGAAAATGGAATTCAACCAGTTGCATTCATGGCGTCTCGGTTACAAAAAGGCCATTAAGGTTCAGGAAGCTTTACGAGAACAGCTTATTCTGAAAAGAATTGCAGGGAAAATCTCTACAGTAGCGGGAGCAGATGTTTCTTACGATAAGCATTGTGATTTCTTTTTCGCTGGTGTCGTTGTCTATAAATTAGGTAAACAGCTAGTTAAGATTGAAGAGACTACGGCTTTCGGCAGGATGAGATTTCCGTATATTCCCGGCCTCCTCTCATTTCGCGAAGCCCCTATATTGCTGAAGGCATTTAAAAAACTAAAAACCGACCCTGACGTCATCCTTTTTGATGGACAGGGGATAGCTCATCCGCGTCATTTTGGCTTAGCGTCACACATGGGGCTCATACTTGACAGACGGGCCATTGGGTGTGCAAAAAGCCGGCTGGTAGGAGAATTCCAATGTGTAAAAAATATTGCCGGTGCGTATTCTAAACTTTTTTTCAAGGATAAGGTTGTCGGGGCTGCGCTAAGAACAAAAGTAAACACAAACCCTATTTTTATATCTCCCGGTCACAAAATAAATTTGACGTTAGCAATTCGTATCGCTCTGGCGACATGCGATGGGTATCGGATTCCAGAACCAGTAAGACAAGCCCATTTGTTGGTAAATAAAGCAAGAAAAGAACAATCGAAATAATACGGTATTATTTTTGCGTACTAAAATATCACATAACGTTGCAAAACCGCAATCTGCCCGCATTTAATAAAAGGAGCGGAGGGTGACAAAAAGTTTCCTAAAAAAAAGTTTTTATTAAGAAATACGATAATGTGTTGTTATCTCACAGTAAATAGAAAATAGTTACTCAATACGAAGATATAAAAAAGGATATAGTAAATGAAAATAAAGGCAGTAATCTTTGATCTGGATGACACATTATACGATTGTACCGGCTCGCTTATCGATGCATCACGGAGGCGTGCAGCCAGGGCAATGGTGGAGGCAGGGCTCCCGTGTTCCGAAGAAGAGGTTTATCAGCTTCAAAAGAACCTTACGGAAAAATACGGCCCGTATCATCTGGTATTTAACGAAATTGTGAATAAATATTATGCAGATAATAAATTGGTCAATATTGCATACAAGGCATACAATAGCAGTGAGGTCTCTGAGATACAACCTTTTCCATATACCATTTCTACCCTTAAAGAATTACGGGAAAGGGGCTATAGGCTTTTTCTGTTAACTGTAGGTGTTCATGAGCGTCAGGAAAAAAAGATACACATGCTGGGCTTAAAACCTTTTTTTGACGAAATTGTAATTAACGATCAGGAAATTGGACTTCTTATGGAAGATTGCATGTATGATCTTCTCAAAAGGCACAATATCAGCCCGGGAGAGGCTGTGATGGTAGGCGACAGACCACGGGATGAATTGCGAATCGCCAAATCACTCGGTATGACCACCATCCAGATTCTGCATGGGAGATTTAAGAACGAGCCTGCTGTAAACGAGTGTGACAGGCCAGACTATAAGATCAAACGTATTTTTCAGATTCCTACCATTCTTCAACTCAATAACATGGGAAAGACGCCTGACAAACTTAAGATTGTCGCTATCGGTGGTGGTACCGGCCTCCCCATCATGCTTGAGGGTTCAAAGACTTACAGCAAACACCTTACCGCTGTCGTAACCGTTACTGATTCGGGGAGAAGCTCAGGTGTCCTGAGAGAGGAGTTTGGAATACTACCACCAGGAGATGCAAGAAACTGCCTGGTAGCGCTTTCTGAAACGGAAGAACAGGAGCGCGAATTATATCAATTGTTTCAATACCGGTTTGATAGAGGATCGCTGGAAGGAATGAGTCTTGGAAATTTATTGATGACGGCATTAACGGACATAACAGGAAGTTTTGAGCAGGCCATTAAAAGGGCAAGTAAAATATTAAACATTCGGGGAAAGGTGCTTCCTTCAACACTCGCGAATACGCATATCTGTGCAGAACTGGAAGATGGAACCTATGTAGAAGAAGAATTTAACGTGCGTGCAGTAGGTAAGTCACCAATTAAAGACGTCTTCCTGAAAGACGACAATGCAGATTCTCCGCCGGAGGCCATAGAAGAAATTCATAAGGCTGACATTATTGTAATAGGGCCTGGCAGTCTTTATACGAGCATTATCACAAACTTACTGGTTCCAGACATCAGAAATGCCATTCGAAATAGCAAGGCGACCAAGATATATATTTGCAATATTGTCACTCAGCCAGGCCAAACCGATCTCTATAAAGTTTCACACCATGTTAACGCCATTATAAAATATCTTGGAGAAGGCGTGTTGGATTATATGATTGTAAATAACAACATTCCCCGCAAAGACATCCTGGATAAATACCAGAAAGAAGGAGCCGAGGTAGTTTTAATGGATGAAGATGTTTATAATTTAAACATTAACGTTAAAAAAGCTGACTTGGTTGAGGACCTTAGCCAGAAACGCATCTTGTGGGAAAAACAAGATTTACTCCGACACGATCCTGATAAGCTCTCTGATTCAATTTGCAGGGTTTACGCCAATTTACCATCATTAACGGTAAATTAAAAAAGTGAGACTTGGGATTGATTACAGCTATACCGCGGTAAGAATATAATCAGACAGGCACACAAAACTTTCTTACCCCGAGAATTTCAGAGGGTATGAAACTGTTGGTATACTCGAAACAGCGCTTTATTAAAAAATGGAGACGAGGGGAATCGAACCCCCGACCTTCTCGTTGCGAACGAGACGCTCTCCCGGACTGAGCTACGTCCCCATAGATATGAGCATCGCGTATCACGGCGTTCACCGTGGTAACCTTGAATTATCTGAGAACAACAGGCCAATCTGTTCCCATTTCACCCTTTGCATCCGTGAACCAAATCCGTATTATATATTTCATGTTCCAAATTGCAAAGCAATTCTTCATGTTTTGTCGTTTACAATAGTATCTTGTAACCAATTTACATTACGGCAACAATTCTTTAGAATAGCCTTTTTAAAATGCTTTTCGAGTTGACATACCAAGGTGCATCTGCTAATCTAACCCTCACATATTCGGAAAAAGGTATACCATAGAGTATTACCTCATAAAAAATTTTTTACAACCCCTACACCCTATCCTCCCATCTTTGCAAAGGAGGAAAAAAAGGGGTAGTTCATCTTGTCCCTGTATGTATTGAGCAGGGATTGGTTGTGGCTGTGCTACGTTATGATATATTTTTCGTTAGCAATCGGTCTCATCATGGTCATTTTCCTTAGTTTTGCTACTTATGGATTATGGACAAAGTATGTTAATGCCAGGATGGTGAAGGGATTCCTCTTTCCCGGCACAATTGTACACGAGCTTAGTCACGCATTGCTATGTCTTATAACCGGCACAACTATTAAAGAACTGAATTTATTCACTTCCGATAGCATGGGAATTAAATATGATAAACCAAAAGTACCTTTTCTCTTTGACTTTATCATAGCAGCTGCACCCATTTTTGGGTGTGCCTTTTTCATCTATTTTTTATCAAAGATACTCTCTAACCCTATTCCTCTCGACACCACATTCTCTCAGGAAATACACTTTACGTTCAAGGGATTTTTCGATCTCATACGACAATTACTTGATACCGTGTGGACCACCCTTAATTCTTTCAGGAACAAACTTCATATAGAAGACATACGCCACATCTTTTACATATTGGTAATTATTATTTTTACTGTTTCAATGTCGCCTCACAAACAAGACATTAAACATCTTGTTCTCGGATTTACTATCATTTCGCTGATTCTCTTTTTCCTTGAGAAGGCTGATATATCTTTATTAAAATTCAGGGGATGGAATATTTTTATAAAAGAATTGTGGGCAATCATTACCCTCGCAATCTCAGCACTAGCTACCTTGCTTTTTATTACTTTAACGATCATAGGTTTTGTTAAAGGTTTCAGGTTGACGTTTGGACACAAAACCACCGATAAATAATCCGGAAACAATTTCTTATAGCAACTTCCTTACATCTTTCGGCTGGGTATACATCGCAAAAAGCACGAAAGGAATTTGCCAAATTTTATTTCCCGACAATACAAAAGAAACATTTCAACATCCTTTTTCCTGTTTGAATCTTACAAAGATAGGAAGACATTACTCATCGGTAAAAATTCAGAGAAATGATTCACTTCTAAAATCTGAAGTGGAGCTTTTGAAAGAATATTTTAACGGTAAACAAGTATGCTTCAACTTCGCGTTAGATCTACGGCTAGGTACCGAGTTCCAAAGAAAAGTATGGAGAAAATTACAAGAAATCCCTTACGGAGAGTATCGGTCATATAAGTGGGTTGCGGAACAGATCGGGCATCCTCTGGCTGCAAGGGCCGTGGGAATGGCAAATAATAAAAACCCTTTGCCACCTGTTATCCCCTGTCACAGGGTCATCGGTTCCAATGGTTCTTTGACCGGATATGCCTTTGGAATTTCTATAAAAAAACGGTTGTTAGAAATGGAATGCTATACCGCTCACGGTCGTCATTTTAGTCAGAACTGACACACAAACTTCGCACTTCGGACTTTGTCATTTCCGATTCATTCGGGTCTGGATATGAGAGTCCTTCTTTCGGTGCTGTGTTTCGCAATCCCTAGACAGTACAAAATTCTCACAGAGCTTATTTTCTTTGCTAAAAGCGTAACACTCAGCCGGTCAAAATCAAGCATTTTCATGAGTCCATTGCTCATTGTCCGGAGAACATCCCGAATATCCAGTTTTGAAAAATACGGTATTCTATATTATAAGTCCTTTTAAGGCGTTTTCGTAAATTTGAAATGCCTTTAAATTAAAGAGAACAAAACGCACTACCTGTATATCCACATGGGTTCTTAAATAGGTTATCACGGTTTTTAAAGCTATTACCGCAGCTTCGTTCATGGGAAAACCATATGCGCCCGTGCTGATAGACGGAAACGCCAGACTTCTGATTTTATATTGAGATGCAAGGACCAGGCTATTTTTGTACGCATTTGCCAGTAATTCCGGTTCGTTTCTCTTGCCATCATAATAAATCGGCCCAACGGTATGGATGACGTACTTTGCCTTCAAGTTCCCACCTGTGGTTATTCGCGCCTCCCCCGTTGGACACCCTCCCACCTTTTTACAGCCCTCTAATATTGCAGGCCCTCCTACCCTGTGGATTGCACCATCTACACCACCGCCACCCAAAAGGCTTGAGTTCGCAGCGTTGACGATAGCATCCGTTTCCTGTTCAGTAATATCACCCTCAAAGAGTTCTAAGAAAGATTTTTTTATGGTAATTTTTATCATACCCGTTTCCGGATGTGCTCTTCGAAAATATTTAACCCTAGAATTATCCCTTACTTTTCATACCTCAAATGAGATATTTCCCAAAGCAGCAACGCCGCAACTAATCCCTGATCAATACATACAGAAGTAAGATCAACACCCCTTTTGTCTCACTTGTTAGTGGGGGGATTTGGTTGCGGCTTTGCTGTGTTATGATGTAATACTAATATAACCCCCTAGCATAACGTTTCATAAACCCTGTACGCAAGCAAACGCCTTGCGCGAGTAGAGCGACAGCGAAGTAATCTGTTGCTTACAAAAGACTTCAGATTACTTCACTATTTTTCTCTTATGAAGGATAACATTTGGTGCCATGGATATTAATATCCAGACCGTCAATTTCCTCTGTTTTGGAGACCCTTATGCCAATGGTATATTTCAATCCGAAGAAAATGGCAAAGCCAAGTCCACCCGCCCACACAATGACAGTGAGAAAAGCAATAAGCTGAGCAAAGAACTGCTGTCCGGAACCCGTTATTAATCCATTTACATTACCATATGAACCATCAGCAAATATGCCGACTGCGAGGAGTCCCCATAGACCGTTAGCCCCATGGACAGATACTGCTCCAAGCGGATCATCTACCCTGAATTTGTGTTCAATCAGCCATGTTGACCAGCACATCAACAAACCCCCAGCAATTCCAATAATGACGGCAGCCCAGGGTGCAACATATGCACATGGCCCTGAAATCGCCACAAAACCAGCCAAAGAACCGTTACACGCCTCGGCTACATTGACCTTTTTTGTCTTTATGTAGTAATATAGAATGACAATAACAGCACCAGCGACACCAGAAAGAAAGGTATTGGCTGCAATGATTGAAGACCTCAAGTCCGATATTGCAAGCGTACTTCCGGCATCATAAGCAAGCCATCCAAAGGCAAGGATAATTGTCCCAAGAATTACATAAGCAATATTATGCCCTGGTAAGGCATTCGCGGAACCATCCGGGTTAAATCTGCCAATTCTCGGACCTAATGCCCACGCACCCATAAAGGCACATATTCCACCGGCTGCATGTACAACACCGGAACCGGCAAAATCCTTGGCGCCGACACCAAACGGTAACTTTGCCAGCCAACCCTCACCCCATACCCAATGACCATAGAAAGAATAAACAAGGGTATATACGAGAAAACACGCCAGTAAATAAGCAGAGAATTTCATCCTTTCTGCTATAGCACCGGCTATAATACTACCAATAAATGTCGCAACAACAGCCATGAAGACAAAGAGTAAAACGGTTTTTACATCGTAAGTCTCTCCGAGAAGCATAAAACCGCTATAGCCAATGAAGGAATTGCCCTTGTCAAGCCCGGATCCAAGTTCAGAACCCCCGAACATCAAAGCAAAACCAAAGAGCCAAAAAATAAGGGTGCCTGCCGTCGTTGCCATAAAGCAATGCGTCATGTAGCTGAGCATATTTTTGGAATTAACAAGTCCACCCAACAATACAAATCCTGCCTGCATAAACAGGATAAGGAAGGCTGCCATGAGCATCCAAACAAAATTTCCTGCGACATTTAATCCTTCAAGGCTTAGAGAAAATGTCAATGCACCGCTGGAGTCGCCTGCATGTGAATTACGCATACAAAAGAAAACCAGTGGGAGGCCATATAATATGAGCCATCCGAGAGATTTTAATTTCATCCATGATATGTTACGCATGAGTATTTCCTTTCTTTTATGGTTGAATATATTTGCTAACATGATTATCACTCTTTTGTAATTTTGAATAAGTAAAATCTTCATCTTCAATTATCTTCTCACAAACCTCAACGATCTCATCACCCTCTATTTTCTCTCCGGTAAATAATTTAACGCCCTTCCCTCTGCAATAGCACGTTTTCCCATTTCACCGGTGTGTAGCAAATAATCGATTCTACTGCAATACACACATTTTACCATCTCCATTTGCGCCCGTTTACACATCATCAATAATTATGCAAACTACCCGATTCCCATCTGTATCCTGAACAATGATCTCAAGTTTTAACTTTTTATGCAAGTCTATCCGAGCATTGCCTGCTGCATCGCATTTGTACTATTCCCAATCCCTTTCCTCATTCCCTTTCCCCCTTACCACCTCTCCATTTTTTCTTTTTCCAGCAACGCCACACTTATTGCTGAAAAACATTTAGACCGAATATCTGTCTCTATTTTTTTATGACTGTTTCCTCCATAAAATTTTTTAATAGTAAAACAAACTAATCTTATAATGTCTCAGTAAAACGTGCAGCAATAATTATTCCAATAGCCTTTTATTATCATAACTAATTACGTGATTGCGTGTTACCAACTTCTTTGTTGTCCATTTATAATTCTAAAAAATGGCTGGAATCAACCTTTTTGCTTCATTTTAAACGAGATAGTTGCTCGATAATAAGAAAAAAGAGATATTCGTGATAGAGGATGATGGGTATGTCCTTGATAGGATCAGAATCCTTTTAGCAGATGTTCACTCCGGGGTAAAAAATAAATAGGATGTGAAGGTCTTGGATTTATTAGTTAGTACGGCGAGCGGGAAGTTTTTTTCTTGTGACTATTCGTATCTACCAATATGGCAATGCCTCCAATAATTATTCAGTGAACCCGACTTTCGCAATTCGAGGGGTGTGCCTGGAAAAACAAGGGGTCATGCAAAAAGGTCGGCACTACAAGGCTTTCTGAAAATCCACCCCTTGAATATCAAGACTTTCACAATGATTCTTACCCAAAATGACCTTTTTTTGCCACAAATTGCGAAAGTCAGGCCGAGACTACTTTTATAATACTCTTTGTCATACCAATCCCAGCACCACTCCCATACTTTACCAGTCATATCCTACAGGCCAGACACATTGGGATCAAACGAGCTGATCGGAGCAGTGCGCCATTGCCCTCTTTATACCCCTCCAACGTTCCCGTCCAGAAAAATACACGTTTTGCCAATAGGCTCTCCG
>Ga0232064_100216_pt1 | contig 13615 bp, 9 predicted proteins | sample LAC_MetaT_8_FD_169130 | JGI IMG/M metagenome (GOLD analysis project Ga0232064, IMG submission 169130) | Metatranscriptome of anaerobic ammonium oxidizing microbial communities from anammox membrane bioreactor (MBR) in UC Berkley... | ecosystem: Engineered > Bioreactor > Anaerobic > Unclassified ... | reverse complement strand
CAAAGAACAAAGTTCAAAGAACAGAAATCGAAAATCGAAAATCGAAATTCAGAAATCACAAATCCGAAATCGAAAATCATAAATCAGAAATCAGAAATCAGAAATGTTAGAGCAGCTTTTTGCGCCCGCAGTCATCATCGGAATTCTCGCGTCGGGGATTCAACTCGCGACGCCGTACTTGTACGCTTCAATTGGCGAAATGTTTAGCCAAGTGAGCGGCGTGTTGAATTTGGGTGTCGAAGGCGTGATGCTGATTGCGGCGTTTGTGGCGTACTATGTCGCGCTCAAGACCAATAATCTTTTGCTCGCGCTCGCGCTTGCCGCGCTGGCGGGCGCGCTGATGGGATTGCTCACGGCGTTCTTGAGCGTGACGCTCAAAGCTGAGCAAGGCATTAGCGGCATCGGCATTTATTTGTTCGGCTTGGGCTTGAGCGATTTGTTGTTTTTGGTGATGGTCGGCACGCCGACGGCGATTGACGGTTTTCCCGATTTGAATGTGCCCGTGTTGAGCGACTTGCCTGTGCTGGGACCGATTTTGTTTAGTCAAAATATCTTGGTCTATTTTGCGTTCGCGTGTGTGCCGCTTGCGTGGTTCGTGTTGAATAAAACCACGTTGGGGTTAAAAGTGCGCGCGGTGGGGCAGACGCCCGAAGCCGCCGATTCGTTGGGGATTAGCGTGACGCGCGTGCGTTATATCGCGGTCATTGTCGCGGCGACGATGGCGGGCATTGCGGGCGCGTCGCTTTCGATTGCGATGCTCAATATCTTTCAACAAAATCTCACAAGCGGTTTGGGCTTTATTGCGGTGGCGTTGGTTTATTTCGGCGGTTGGCGCCCATTCCGCGTCATGCTCGGCGCGCTGCTCTTTAGCATGGTGAACGCGCTCCAATTGTGGATTCAAACCTTGGGCATCGGTTTGTCGTCCGACATTGCGGGGATGCTGCCGTACGTCTTGACCATCATCGCGTTGATTTTCGCGGCGCGGCAAATCGTGACCCAGCCGACCGCGCTGACGAAACCATTTGAGAGGGGAGAGTAAAAGGTATCACGCAGCAGGAAGCAAGTGCATGGTTCGCGCCGCCTATCTGATGCTTGCTCCCAGCTGCCATTTTCAAGGAGGAGGAAAAATGAAGACCCGATCTATTATCTTGGCAATCGCAATCCTTGCGATTGTCGCCCTCACTGCGTGCGCGACACCGACTGCCGCGCCGCAGCCGACTGCCGCGCCCGCGCAAGCCACCGCCGCGCCCGCGCAGCCGACCAGCGCGCCCGCGGGCAAACCATTTCGCATCGCAATGGTAATGCCGAGCGCGGCAAATGATTTGGCGTTCAGTCAGAGCATGGTGGATGCGTTGAAAAAAATCCAAACGGAAATGGGCAAAGACAATTTTGAATTTGTCTATTCCGAAAATATGTTTAACGTGACCGATGCCGCGACGGCGATTCGCGATTATGCGACGAAAGGGTACGACCTCATTCTCGCGCACGGTTCGCAGTACGGCGCGCCGCTCCAAGACATCGCGCCCGATTTTCCAAATACCGCGTTTGCGTGGGGCACCGCCGTTGATACGTTCAAGGACAAAGGCATCAATAACGTATTTGCCTACACCGTCGCGTCGGATCAAGGCGGTTATGTGGAAGGCGTCATTGGGGCAAAGTTGAGCAAGAGCCATGTTCTCGGCGCGCTGGGGCCCATTCCGGCGGGCGACGGACAATTGACCATCAAGGGTTTTGAAGCCGGCGTCAAAGCTACGGACCCGAATGCCAAAGTGCAGACCACCTTTACCAATTCGTTCAGCGATGTCGCGCTCATGTCGCAAGCCGCGCAAACGCAAATCGCGTCGGGCGCGGATATATTGACAGGGACTTCGCAAAGCGTGGTCGGCGCAGTGAGCGTTGCCAAAGACAAGGGCGCATTGTGGTTCGGCAATCAATCCGACCAAGCGTCCCTCGCGCCTGAAATTGTGGTGGCAAGCCAAGTGTACGATTGGACGGGCGCGGTCAAGGAAATGATGGAAAAAACCAAAGCGGGCACGCGCGGCGGTGAAGTCTTTATTATGACGTTCGCCAACAAGGGGCTCGTCATGGTGTACAATCCTGCCTACAAATTGCCCGACGATGTAAAAGCGTTGGCGGACAAGACCATCGCGGGTTTGGCGGACGGCAGTATTCAGACAGGAATCAAATAGTACAAGAATGTTTAGTGCGATAGTGCGATAATGTTTGGCGCGATAGTGCGATAATGTTTAGTGCGATAGTGCGATAATGTTTGGCGCGATAGTGCGATAATGTTTAGTGCGATAGTGCGATAGTCAACCGAACGACCGAAACGCTATCGCACTATCTTACTATCGCACTATGTTACTATTCCACTCTCGCGCGACACTGCAATGATTCAAACCGTCGAGTTGCGAAATATCACCAAACGCTTTCCGGGCGTTTTGGCGAATGACCGCGTAAATTTGCAAGTGCGCGCGGGTGAAATTCTCGCGCTGTTGGGCGAAAACGGCGCGGGGAAATCTACGTTGATGAAAATTTTGTACGGCATGTACCATCCGACCGAAGGCGAAATCTTGGTCAATGGCCAAGTCGTCCAATTCAAATCGCCCGCCGACGCGCTCGCGCAAGGCATCGGCATGATTCATCAACATTTTCAACTCGTGCCGGGTTTTACTATCGTCGAAAATGTCGCGCTCGGTTTGAAATCGTCGCGTGGGCCCCTCACCGATTTGGAGGTGGTGAGCAAACGCGTGCGCGAACTCGGCGCGCAGTACGGTTTGCATGTGGACCCCCACGCGTTGGTGTGGCAGCTCGCGGTGGGGCAGCAGCAGCGCGTCGAAATTATCAAGGCGTTGTACCGCGACGCGTCGCTGTTGATTTTGGATGAGCCGACGGCGGTGTTGACGCCGCAAGAAGTCCAAGAATTTTTTGGCATCTTACGGCGTTTGCGCGACGCGGGCAACGCGTTAATTTTCATCAGTCATAAATTGTACGAAGTCATGTCCATTAGCGACCGCGTGACGGTGCTGCGCGATGGGCGCGTGGTGGGCGCAGTGGAAACCAAAGCCACTACGCAGCAAGAATTGGCGCGCATGATGGTCGGCCGCCAAGTCGTGACGCGCTGGGAAAAATCCGACATGCCGCCGAGCGACGCCGTATTGCAAATCAAAAATCTCGCGGTGTCAAACGACAAAGGTTTGGGCGCGGTCAATAATTTATCGCTCGACGTACGCGCGGGCGAAATTCTCGGCATCGCAGGCGTTTCGGGCAACGGACAGCGCGAGCTCGCGGAAGCGATTGCCGGGATGCGGCGCGTCAACGCTGGCACGGTGCAGATTGCGGGCAAGGATGTGACGAATTGCTCGCCCGAACAGGTGATTGCGGCGAGCGTCTCGTTCATTCCCGAAGAACGGATGGTGATGGGCGTGGTGCGCGAATTTTCCGTCGCCGAAAACGCGATTTTGGAAACGCACAACCGGCCGCCGCTTTCCAAGCGCACGTTCTTTGATTTCAAACAAATTGACGCGCATGTGACAAAGTTGGTGCGCGAGTACGACGTGAAAACGCCGTCGCTCGAAACGCCGGTGAAAAGTTTGTCCGGCGGCAATATCCAAAAATTGATTATGGCGCGCGAATTGGCGCGCGACCCGCGCGTGTTGATTGCGGCGCAGCCGACGCGCGGCGTGGACATTGGCGCGACGGAATATATTCACAAACGGCTCGTCGAACAACGCGGCGCGGGCACCGCGATTTTACTCATCAGCGAAGATTTGGAAGAAGTGCGCGCCTTGTCCGACCGCATCGCCGTCATGTACGAAGGCGAAATCGTCGGCATCGTGCCGCCCGATACGTCAGTGGAAGAATTGGGATTGATGATGGCGGGCGCGCAAAAGAATTTGTGATGTTGGATGGATGATTTTTGATTTGGGCTTGTTTTGCCGCGAAATCCTAAATCCTAAATCTTGTGATACAATTACTCTACTTCGACCAATGGTCGCGGCGCGGCGCAGGTTGCCGCACGCGGCGTCGGGCATCCCCGCTCGGAAAGCGCCGTTGGTCTGTTTTCCACAAGCGTCAACGCGCAAAGCGAAATGATTTGCCAGAGTGACGATTTTTCAAGATGAAAGTATTTGAGAATTATCATTTGCCAACGTCGGTGAGTGAAGCGCTGACATTGTTGGCGCAGTACGAGGGGCGCGCGCGTGTGGTTGCCGGCGGCACCGACCTGCTCGTAGATTCGCAAACGGAATACTATGAAGGACAGCGTCCGCATTACGACGCGCTGGTGGATGTGACGCGTCTCGCGGGCGCGAATGAAATCTATGAGCAAGACGGTTTTATCGTCGTCGGCTGCGCCGTCACGCACACCCAAATCGTCGCGTCGGCATTGATTCAACAGCGCGCGACCGCGCTCGCCGAGGCGTGCGCCGTCGTCGGCGGACCCCAAGTGCGTAATGTGGCGACGTTGTGCGGCAATGTGGCGCACGCGCTGCCCGCGGCTGATGGCACCGTCGCGTTGATGGCGTTGGAAGCGGAAGCGTCAGTCGCCAGTCTCCAAGCTTTGGTTCCTAGCAATCAATGGAAACCGCTTGCGAAAATTTTTCTGGGCCCCGGCAAGAGCGCGGTGGATTCGACGCGCGAATTGATTACGGCGCTGCGTTTCCGGCCGCTCGGAAAAAATAAAGCGAGCGCGTTCGCGCGCGTGATGCGTCCGCAAGGCGTCGCGCTGCCGATTCTGGGCATGGCGACGCGCGTTCATATTGAAAATCCAAAATCGAAAATCGAAATTCAAGACATTGCCATTAGCGCGGGGCCCGTCGCGCCCACGCCGTTTCGCGCCGCGCAAACCGAAGAATTTTTGCGCGGGAAAATTTTGGAGGATGCCGTATTACAAACCGCGGCGGAAATTTTGGCAAAGGAAGCGCGACCGCGCACGTCGGCGCATCGCGCGACCAAAGAATATCGGTACGAATTGCTGCCCGCGTTGTTGAAACAAACGCTGCGGCAAGCGGTCGCGCGCGCGGCGAGTTAGACCCGCAGGATTTTTACGCGCGGGGCGGTTGGAAACGAAACGCTTGCAATTTTTGGAATTCAGCTCGCCGCGCCGACGTATGCGTTGCGCGTCGAAACGAAAACGGATTCACGCTTCCATCATCGCAGCCGAACACGCGGCTCGATTATTTTTTTGTCAATGCCGCGCGGCGTCGCACTTTGCACGCGTGCGAGGTCGTCGTAACGCCTTTGGCTGTTCAACGCGCGCCCGACCATTTGCCCGTGCGAATGGAATTGGAATTGTAGAGTAGTGCGAAACAAGGAAACAGGGAAACAGGCGCGTATCTGTCCGACTGTCTCTTGGTTTCAAGATTGAGGTTCACCATGTCAATCTTAAATTTTTCAATCAACGGTAAATCCGTTTCCATCGAAATTGAACCGAATGAATATCTCGCGTCGGTGTTGCGTTACAAACTCGGTTTGACGGGGACCAAGATCGGCTGCGATGAAGCCGAATGTGGCGCGTGCACCGTCATTGTGAATGGCACGACGGTGGATTCGTGCATTTATCCCGCGCTCAAAGCGCAAGGCGCAGAGGTGTTGACGATTGAAGGTTTGGCGGGAACGTGGCATGGTAGGAGCGAAGCATTTTCAGACGCGCACGCGACCCTCCAAGCATCCGTGAATGAAAATGCTTCGCCCCTACATCCGTTACAATCACAATTCATTCAACAGGGCGCGTTGCAATGCGGTTTTTGTTCGCCCGGCGTTTTGATGCAGAGCAAACATTTGCTCGACCATAATCCGAATCCGACCGACGACGAGATCAAGGACGCGTTAAAAGATACGCTCTGTCGCTGCGGCGCGTACGTGGCGATGCTGAACGCAATCAAACACGCGGCGCAAGAAATGCGCGAGCCCGCCGTCGCGCACACGTTCGATATTCCCAATTTGCCCCAAGTCAAAGCGCCGCTCCGCGTCATTGGCAAACCGCTGCCGCGGCCCGATGCGGTCGCCAAAGCGACGGGCGCAGCCAAGTACAGCGACGATTATACGTTTCCCGATATGTTGTGGGGCGCGACGCTGCGCGCGCAATTTCCGCACGCGAAAATTTTGAGCATTGATACGTCGCAAGCCCGCGCGCTGCCCGGCGTCCATGCCGTGTTGACGCATCAAGACGTGCCGGGTTCCAAAAATCACGGTTTGGTGTACAACGATTGGCCCGTGTTGTGTTACGACAAGGTGCGCTATCAGGGCGATGCGGTGGCGATTGTGGCGGCGGATACGCGCGAAATCGCGCAGCGCGCGTTGGACTTGATCCAAGTCGCATACGAGGAATTGCCGATTGTGGATAATCCGGTGGACGCGCTGAAACCGGAAACGATTATTGTGAATGACGGCACCGGACACGGCAATTTATTGAAACACATTCACGTTGAAAAGGGCGACATTGAAAAAGGTTTCGCCGAAGCGGATTTGATTGTCGAGCATGAATACCGCACGCCGTTTTACGAACACGCGTTTATGGAGCCGGAATGTTCGATTGGCCGCGTGTTAGAGAACGGACGCATCGAAGTTTTGTGCGGTTCGCAGATTCCGTACGATGACCGCCGTCAAATCGCGGCGGCGTTGAATATGCCCGAGCATGAGGTGCGCGTGCGCGGCGCGCTGATTGGCGGCGGCTTTGGCGGCAAAGAAGATATTGCGGCGCAAATTCATGTCGCGTTGTTGGCAAAGGCGACGGGGCGGCCCGTGAAAATGTTGTACTCGCGGCACGAGAGTTTAGTGGCGCACCCGAAACGGCACGCCACGATTATTCGTTTGAAAACCGGCGCGAAACGGGACGGCACGATTGTGGCGTCGCACGCGACGATTTATGGCGATAGCGGCGCGTACGCCTCGTTGGGCGACAAAGTGATGACGCGCGCGGCGACGCACGCGGCGGGTCCCTACAAAATTCCGCATGTGAAAATTGATTGTTACGCCATGTACACCAACAATCCGCCCGCAGGCGCCTTTCGCGGTTTCGGCGTGACGCAATCGTGTTTCGCCGTCGAATCGAATATGGACGAAATCGCGCACAAGTTGAACATTGACCCCTTTGCATTGCGCCGCATGAACGCTTTGACGATTGGCGACACGACCAGCACGGGGCAGGTGGTGCGCGAAAGCGCGGGCTTGTTGGAATGTATCCGTCTGGTCGAAAAGACGGTCCGCGCCGACTCTGTCCAAACAAAAAGCGAAAATCAAGAACCTGTTTTGAAGGAACATAGAGGAACAAAAATCCGCGCGTGGGGTTTTGCGGCGGCGTACAAAAATACGGGTCTCGGCGGCGGCGCGCCCGACAAGAGCGCCGCCGAAGTCGAAGTGTATGAAGATGGCGTCGCCGAAGTGCGTTGCAGCGCCGCCGAAATCGGACAGGGTTTGCCGACGATTATGGCAATGATTACGGCGGAAGAATTGGGTCTGCCGTACGAACGCGTGCGCGTGTTGTTGAGCGATACGGATTTGACGCCCGACGGCGGACCGACCACCGCGTCGCGTCAAACGTTTGTCTCGGGCAACGCCGCGCGCTATGCCGCAAAAGGGATGCGCGAAATTCTCGCGGAAACGGCGAGCGAATATCTGGACGTCGCGCCGGAGCAATTGATTTTCCAAGACGGCTATATCAGCAGCAATGGCAAGCGGATGGAGTTTGCCGAATTGGTGAAAAAGGCGCGCGCCGAAAATCGCCCGACGCGTTATTTACACGAATATCTCGCGCCCGCGACGAAACCGCTTGGTACGGAAGGCGACATGCACTTTGGTTTTTCGTATGCCGCCCAAGCCGCGCTCATCGAACTCGACACGGATACGGGCGAGGTGCATGTCTTGAAAGTCGTAACGGCGACGGACATTGGCCGCGCGTTGAATCCGCTCGCGTTGCAGGGCCAAGTCGAAGGCGGCATCATGATGTGTCTCGGCAATGCGTTGACTGAGGAATATATTGTCGAAAAGGGTAAAATCTGGTCCGACTTGTTCGCCAAATATAAAATGCCCAGCATCAAACACACGCCCGAAATCGTTTCGTTTTTGGTCGAAGATGAAATTTCAACCGGTCCGTACGGCGCGAAAGGGGTGGGCGAAATTTCTTCGATTCCGACGACGCCCGCGATTACGAATGCGATTTACAATGCCTGCGGCGTACGAATTCGGAAAACGCCCGTTGACCAAGACGCGCTGTTGTTGGCGCTGCGCGCGGGAAAGAATGAGGTAGCATAGTGTTGGGTTTTGCTCCCGTCCACCTTGGACAACTCACGACCCAACAACTGGTCGAACGCGAAAATGTTTCGCCGAATGATTTGCCGAAACTGACGAATGAAATGCTCGATGCGATGCTCGCGTTGATTGCGGACTGTGATGACGCCGATGTGACATTCGTGCCGCAAGACCCCGAAGCGAATGATACGTTTGCGAGCAGTGTCGAGGACGTAGATTTGGCGTGGACGCTTGGGCATGTCATTGTTCACGTCACCGCGTCGGCGGAGGAAAGCGCTTTTATTGCCGCCGAATTGGCGCGCGGCGTCGAGCGCGGCGTTGCGCGTTCACGCTTTGAGGTTCCTTGGCAAAGCGTGACGACGATACAGCGCTGCCGCGCCCGCTTGGAAGAATCGCGGCGGATGCGTTTGGCGTCATTGGAAATGTGGCCCCAGCCGCCGCATTTGGAAAACACGTACGAACCGGCGCCGCATTTGCTTCACAATCCCATTTCGCGTTTTGTCGCGGGCTTGGCGCACGACGATTCGCATTTGGAGCAAATCAAAAAGATCGTCGCGCAAGCGCGCGCCGCGCGCCGCACAGAGGTCAAATGACGAACGCTCTCGCATTTGCAAACAATCGGCGCGAAAAAAATCTCGCCGAACTCGTAACGTTTCTTTCCCTCCCCACCATCTCCACCCTCTCTGCACATCGCGCCGATGTACAGAGAGGCGCGGAATGGGTGGCGGAAAATTTGCGCGCGCTGGGAATGGAGCATGTCGCGATTATGCCGACGGGCGACGGCGCGGGACAGCCGTTGGTGTACGCCGACTGGCTGCACGCGGGCGACGCGCCAACTATTCTCGTGTACGGCCATTTCGACGTGCAGCCCGTTGACCCGTTGGACGAATGGCGCACCGAGCCATTCGAGGCGACGATTATTGATGATACGATTTATGCGCGCGGCGCGTCGGACATGAAAGCGCAAATTCTCGCATGTCTCAAAGCGTTGGAAGCGTTAGTGCAAACAAATTCGCTGCGCGTCAATGTCAAAGTGATTGTCGAAGGCGAAGAAGAAATCGGTTCGCCGCATTTGGCGGCATTTTTGCGCGCGCACAAGGAAAAATTAAAATGCGATGTCGCGCTGAATTGCGATTCGCAAATGGCGGCGCGCGCGACGCCGAGCATCGTGTACGGTTTGCGCGGCTTGTGCTATTTTGAATTGCGGGTGCAGGGCCCCGCGCAGGATTTACATTCCGGCGTTTTTGGCGGCACGCTTCACAATCCCGCGCAGGCGTTGGCGGAATTGATCGCCGGGATGCACGACGCGCACGGCCGCGTGACGCTGCCCGGTTTTTACGACGATGTGCGCGAACTGGACGCGGCGGAACGCGCGGAACTGAGTCGTTTTCCTGTCACGGATCAAGCATGGGCGCACGCGGCGGGCGTGACTGCTTTGTGGGGCGAAGACGGTTATACGACGCTAGAACGCACCGGCGCGCGTCCGACTCTGGAAGTGAATGGTTTGCTCGCGGGCTTTACCGGCGAAGGGTCCAAAACGGTTTTGCCCGCCAGAGCGATGGCGAAACTTTCGATGCGGCTCGTGCCGAATCAACGTCCCGAAAAAATCCGGGCGCAGCTGGAAGCGTATTTGCGCGCGCACGCGCCCGCGACGATTCGGTGGGAACTGGAACAATTGGCGGGCGGCGAACCCGTGTTGTTGAACCGCGATTCGCGTTTCACGCGCGCGGCGGCGCAAGCGCTGCAAGAAACATTCGGCGTCGCGCCCGTGTTCCAACTTTTGGGCTGGAGCGTTCCCGTCACCAATTCGTTGAACGATGAATTGGGCGTGGATGTGGTCGTGATGGGTTTCGGTCTCGCCGACGACGGCACCCACGGCCCCAACGAGCATTTTTATCTGCCGAATTTTTATCGCGGGATTGAAAGCTATGTGGGTTTTTTTGAAAAGGCAAGTAGTACGTAGCAAGTAGCAGGTATCAGGTAGCAAGTATCCCTACTCCTTGCTACCTGATACCTGCTACCCAACACATCAATGGCAAACGTCACCTTTGATCACTATTACAAATATGACGAACTCGCGCGCATTCTAAATGAATTCGCCCAAGAATTTCCAAATCTCGCGCGGCTTGAAAGCATCGGCAAAAGTTACGAAGGGCGCGATGTTTTATTGATGACGTTGACGAATTTTGCCGCCGGCGCGGCCAAGGAAAAACCCGCGTTGTGGGTGGACGGCAATCTGCACGCGTCCGAAGTTTCGCCCGCGTCGGCGTGCGTTTATTTTATTGATTATCTGACCAAAAATTATGGCGTGGACGCCGACGTTACGCGCGCGCTCGACACGCGCGCCTTTTATATCTGTCCGCGCGTAAATCCCGATGGCGCCGAGCTCGCGCTTGCGGACAATCCCAAAATTATTCGCTCGTCCACGCGTCCGTATCCGTACGACGAAGAACCGCTTGAAGGTTTAATCGAACAAGATATGGACGGCGACGGGCGCATTTTGACGATGCGGATTGCGGACCCGAATGGTCCGTGGCAAGAACATCCCGACGAACCGCGTTTGTTGATTCAACGCGACCCGATTGAAACGGGCGGCGTTTATTATCGCGTGCTGCCGGAAGGACGGATTGAAAATTTTGACGGCGTAACGATAGCGCTTGCGCCGCGCAAAGAAGGATTGGATCTCAATCGCAATTTTCCGATGGGCTGGCGGCCAGAAGGCGAACAACATGGCGCGGGCCCCTTTCCGACGAGCGAGCCGGAAGTGCGAAACCTGACGCAATTTGTGGCGACGCATCCCAACATTACGGGCGCAGTCGCGTTTCACACTTTTAGCGGCGTATTGTTGCGTCCCTATGATGACCGCAGCGATGACGAAATGCCCGCCGAAGATTTGTGGACGTTCAAAAAAATCGGCGATAAAGGCACGGCGGTGAGCGGTTATCCCAACGTCTCGGTGTATCACGATTTCAAATATCATCCCAAGCATGTGATTACGGGTTCGTTCGATACCTGGATGTACGAACACATGGGCGTGTTTGCGTGGACGGTGGAAATTTGGAGTCCGCAAATGCGCGCGGGCATCGAGAAATATAAATTTATCGAGTGGTACCGCGACCATCCGGTGGAAGATGATTTCAAATTATTGAAATGGAATGACGAAAAACTCGGCGGCAAGGGTTTTGTGAATTGGTACAAATTCAATCATCCGCAATTGGGCGAAATCGAATTGGGCGGCTGGAACGAGGCGTACTGTTGGCGCAATCCGCCGCCGGAACAATTGGAAAGCGAACTCGCATTATTTCCGAAATGGCTGTTGTGGCACGCGTTGATTGCGCCGCAATTGGAATTGTATCACGCCAAAGTCAAACCCTTGGGCGACGGCAATTATCATGTGCGCGTCGTCGTGCAGAATACGGGCTGGCTGCCAACCTATGTGACGAAAAAAGCGCTAGAGAAAAAAGCGGTGCGCGGCATTGTGGCGGAATTGGAATTGCCGGAAGGCGCGACCTTGCAGATGGGCAAAGCGCGCGAGGAAATTGGTCAGCTGGAGGGACGCGCCTACAAAGATTCGGCCGTGAGCGAATGGAACGTTGACCCGACCGACGACCGCGCCAAAGTCGAGTGGACCGTGCGCGCGCCGCAGGGCGGGATTTTGAAAATTACGGTCAAGCATGAACGCGCGGGGACGGTGAGAAAAGAATTGTCTTTGGCGTAGGAAACGCGCGTGAACGAGAACCAAACCGAACTGGAACCCACGCCCGTTCTGGGCGAGTTTGATTTGATACGCGTACCCGAACAATCGAATATTCCCCCGCCGCTCCAGTTGCCTCCACTGTGGCGCAATCGCGATTACATGCTGTTGTGGAGCGGGCAAGTTGTTTCGGTCATCGGCACAGGCGCGACGCAAATTGTTTATCCCTTGCTGATTCTCGCGCTGACCGATTCGCCCCAAGCGGCGGGATTCGCCGCCGCGCTCGGTTCGGTTCCGTACATTTTGTTCAGCTTGCCTGCGGGCGCGTTGGTGGATCGCTGGGACCGCAAGCGCGTGATGATTTATTGCGACATTGGGCGCGCGGCGGTGTTGGCATCCATTCCAATCGCGATGCTGTTCAATGCGTTGACGATTTGGCAAATTTACGTTTGCGCGCTGCTGGAAGGTTCGCTCTTTGTTTTTTTCAACATCGCCGAAGTTGCCGCGTTGTCGCGTGTGGTAGAAAAAAAACAACTGCCCCAAGCCGCCGCGCAAAACGATGTGGCGTTTTCGATTGCCAACATCATTGCGCCAACGTTGGGCGCCGCGCTGTTTCAAATTGGCAAGGCGGCGCCGTTTGTGTTTGATGTGTTTTCGTATCTTGCTTCAGTCGTTTCGCTCTGGTTCATTCGTACAGAATTTCAGACGGAACGAAAAAAAGTAGAAACGCATATCGTCCGCGAAATTCGCGAGGGCATGAGTTGGCTCTGGCAGCAGCATTTGATTCGCTACATGGCGTTCTTGACGGGCGCGCTGAATTTTGTGAATGTGCCAGTCACACTCATCATCATCGTTCTCGCGCAAAACATGGGCGCGACGGATGCGGAAATCGGTTTGGTTTTTTCGATTAGCGCGTTGGGCGCGATTGCGGGCGCGCTCATTGGCGGACAGATTCAAAAGAAATTTCGCTTTGGTCACGTTATCATCACAACCGTTTGGCTTACCGCGCTCTTGTTTCCACTGCTCGCGTTTGCGCCGACCTTTTGGTTTCTCGGCATCATCATGGGCTTGGCATGGATGACGGGGCCGATTTACAACGTGGTGCAATTCAGTTATCGCGTCGCGCTGATTCCCGATGCGCTGCAAGGACGCGTGAATAGCGTCTTTCGTTTGCTCGCGTTCGGCTTTCAACCTGCGGGCGCGGCGATTGCGGGTGTTTTGATTGAACGGTACGGCGTGAATGTCGCCATTGCATTTTTTACCGTATGGTATTTTGCGTGGGCGATTGCGACAATGGTAAATCGCAATGTGCGCGGGGCAAGGCAGATTGGGCAAGCGCAATCCACTTGATTATTATGCCAAACAGTAACAACGAATTGACAACGCACGAATACTATGGTGTTCGGTCAAAAATGAGAGTATTGCGTGAACGCGTCAAAGAAAAAACGCCTTTGCCGCGCGTCGTAGATTTGTTTTGTGGTTGTGGCGGAATGTCGTGGGGCGCGAAATGGGCTGGCTTTAATGTGCTGGCGGGGGTTGATCATGATATAGCGGCGATTGACACCTATCGGCGTAACTTTGGCGAAGACGCGGGGCTGCGTAATCCCCTGTGTTTGCATATCCCTGACTATTTTTCGATTCCAATGCGCCAAAATGGCATGACCAAGCTGT
>Ga0232064_100214_pt1 | contig 13775 bp, 13 predicted proteins | sample LAC_MetaT_8_FD_169130 | JGI IMG/M metagenome (GOLD analysis project Ga0232064, IMG submission 169130) | Metatranscriptome of anaerobic ammonium oxidizing microbial communities from anammox membrane bioreactor (MBR) in UC Berkley... | ecosystem: Engineered > Bioreactor > Anaerobic > Unclassified ... | reverse complement strand
TTTGCGATGGAATACATCGCCGAACTCTGCGGGTCTTGACCGCGCAGAGTTTCGAGAGCTGGGAGTTTGCCAATCAAATTTCGCTTGACGTGTAACGCGTTCTTGTATATTCTGTGCTGCGTTCAAATTATGTTTCACGATTTTCTCAATAATCTCCCCAACATTCCGCTTGCCATTGCGATTCTCGTTTTGTGCGCGTTGCTCGGCGTACTCTGCGTATGGCTCGCGCGCCGTTTGCTCGATGTCGCAATGCTGCGCGAGCATAACGACATTATCGGATACATTTATCAGATGCTCGGCGTCGTGTATGCGGTTATGTTGGCGTTCGCGGTCTTTTTGGTGTGGGAACAATATGACGCGACGAGCGCGGCGGTGGAACGCGAAGCCAACGCGCTGGTGTCGCTGTACAATATCGGACGCGCGTTGCCCGCCGCGTCGGGCGCGCCGTTGAAAAGCGATGTGATGAATTACGCGCGCGTCGCCGTGAATGACGAATGGCCCCACATGGCGCGCGCGCGCGCAAGCGATGCCACCGCCAACGCGCTGCTGGAGTTGACGCGCTTTGAACGCGACACCCCAGTCCCCGCCGCGCGCGACGAAATTTTGTACGCGCAAGCCGTCGAACACATCGAAGCGCTCAACGCGTTTCGGCGTTTGCGTTTGCAGGCGAGTCGCGGCCAAATTCCGCGTCCCATGTGGGTTCTGCTGCTCGGCGGCGGATTGTTCATGGTGGGCTTTACCGCCATCTTTGGCGCCAAGAATGCGCGCTTGCATTATGTCTTGACCGCGCTGCTGGCGATGGGTTTGGGTTTTACGCTGTTTATTATTTTAGCGCTCGACACGCCCTATACCGGCAGTTTTGCCATTACGGCCGAACCGTTTGAAACCGCGCTCGTAATGTTCGCGGCGAATCCGTGAGTGAATCGTCAGCCCGTGATGGAAACCGACCTGTACGATATTTTGCAAGTGGCGCCTCACGCCGAACCCGAAGTCATTGAATCGGCGTACAAACGCTTGGCGCTCAAGTATCATCCCGACGTGAATCGCGCGCCCGACGCGCACGAACGGATGCGCGCGCTGAATCAGGCGTACCAAATCCTGAGCGACCCGCAAGCGCGCGCGCGGTATGACGCGCGCCGTGCAACGACTGGCTCGGCGCGCCGCGCCGCGCCCAAGAAACGCGCCGCGCCCAAAACGAAACCGCGCAAACGCGAAACGTGGACGCCGCCGCCGAGACCGCGCCAGGAAACGGTCAAAGAAGCTGTGGCGGTGAACGATGCGCTCGTCGCCCAAGCCGTCGCGCTTGCGCGAATCTATCCCACCATTACATCTGAAATTCTCCAACGCCATTTGGGTCTTCGCTACCCGCGCGCCTTGAATTTATTTGCGACGCTGCTCGAACAGGGGTGGATTGACGACCATGGCGTTTGGATTGCAAAGGCAGTTTGACGAAACTATGATTCTTCCCAGTCAGCGGCTTGAGCCGCTCCGCGAATCGGTGATTCGCGAAATGACGCGCTTGGCGATTCAACATAATGCGGTCAATCTCTCGCAAGGTTTTCCCGATTTTGCGCCGGCGCCCGAAATCATTGCCGCCGCGCAGCGCGCGCTCGGCGAGGGTTTTAATCAGTATGTGGTCTCGTGGGGCGACCCCGATTTGCGGCAGGCGATTCAAAATTATTTGCAGAAATGGTACGCGCTCGCGTATGACGCGACGCGTCATATCACTGTGACCTGCGGCGTGACCGAAGCGCTGGTCGCGACGCTGATGGCGACGGTCCATTCCGGCGCCGAGGTCATTATCATCGAGCCGTATCACGAAAATTATCTTGCCGCGTGCGTGTTTGCGGGCGCGCAGCCCGTCTTTGTCGCTTTGGAACCGCCGCGCTATGAGTTGGATGTGGACCGCTTGCGCCGCGCGTTTTCCAAAAAAACGCGCGCCATTATTTTGAACACACCGCACAATCCGACGGGCCGCGTCTTTACGCGCGCGGAAATGGAGGGCGTCGCCGCGTTATGTCGCGAGTTTGACGCAATCTGCATCACCGACGAAATCTATGACCAGATTTTTTATGTGGACCGCGCGCATATTCCGATGGCGACGCTCGATGGGATGTACGAGCGCACCGTCACCATCGGCGGTTTGGGCAAAACGTTTGCGCTGACGGGGTGGCGGCTCGGCTATGCGTGCGCGCCCGAAACCTTAACCCCCGCCGTGCGAATGGTACACGACTTTATGACGATTTGCGCGCCCGCGCCATTGCAGCGCGCCGCCGTGACCGCCATGTCCATGCCCGACGCATATTACGCGCAATTGAAACGCGACTATCGTCTGCGCCGCGCGAAAATGATGGAGCTGTTGGAACAGGCGCAATTGCGCGCGACGGCGCCCGAAGGCGCGTATTATGTCTTGGCGGATTTTTCGGAATGGGATTCGCAGGCGGATGATTTCGCGTTTGCGAAATATCTGACCGCCCAAGTCGGCGTCGCGGTGGTGCCGGGCTCTAGTTTTTATCACACGCCCGGCTTGGGAAAAACCCAAGTGCGGTTCGCGTTTGCGAAAAAATTGGAAACGCTGGACGCGGCGCAAGAACGCCTGATGCGCGCGCGCCATTGACGCGTCGAATTTCGATTGCCCGAAAACGCGATGGATAGTACGCCGTTTTTATTGTGGCGCAAGACGCGCGGTGTATCCATTTTGCCGGCAAGAACGTATTAAATTTGGCGGTAATTTCCTCTGTCAAAGTTGACATCAGAATTCTCTTGCGTACCATTCCACAGGTTACGCAGAGCATATTTTTTGGTTCGGCAGTCTAGGACAGACCCGAAGCGGAATTCTCGACAGCTTCGGGTTTTATTTTGCAAATCGAGCAAGAGATGAGTGAAATCTTTCGCAATTTAGCGCGGCGCAAACTCCGCACGACTCTGACCATCATTGGCATCGTCATTGGCATTCTCGCCTTGACGGTGATGGGTTCGATGAGCGAGTATTTCAATACGTTGGTGGATAACGCCGTCAATTTGCTCGGCACAAATATCGTCGTCTCGCCCAAGAATAATGATTTTGAATCTATTCTCTCGACGGTGGACGAGCGCCGCGTGCGCCGCATCGCGGGCGTGCGCGATGTGATTCCGATTACGACCGATACGATTGATGCACTGGACGCCGTTTCGCTTGGCATTCCCGATATTGTGTATGGCGTGCCGCCAGAATCTTCGAGCGCGCTGTTCCCCAGCGTCACGTTGGAAAAAGGACGTTGGCTGGAACGCGGCGATGAATATCAAACGGTCGTCGGTTCGCAGCTTGCCAAAAAACGTAAATTGACGCTGGGCAGTACGATTCGTTATCACGACCGCGATTTTGTGGTCGTAGGCATAATGAATCCGACGCAGACCACGCCGGACAGTTTGGCGCTGGTGAATATTGATACGGCGCGGCGTTTGCTCAAAGCGCCGGATTTGATTGCCGCGATGTATGTGCTGCCCGAAAATCCCGCGTGGGTAGATACGATTGCGGAAAATATCCGCGCCAATGTCGAGAATGTCCAGGCGCTTACGCCCACTGAAGCGATTGACCAAGCGCGGCAGGCGCTGGCTGTATTTAATATCATTATGCTGAGCGGCGCGGTGCTCGCCGTATTCGTCGGCGGTTTGGCGGTCATCAATACAATGATCATGAGCGTGAACGAACGACGCCATGAGATTGGTTTGAAAAAAGCGGTGGGCGCGACCGATGGCGAAATCGTGCGCGAACATTTATTGGAAGCGGCGGTGATTGGATTTTTGGGCGGCGTTATCGGTTTGCTGTTGGGTTGGGGCTTGGCGGGACTGTTGAATCTCGTCACGGCGCAAGCGATGGGCGGCAGCGCGATTTTTAACGTCACGCCGCGCTTGATGCTTGTTGCGATTGGGTTTGCGATGTTGTTGGGGATGCTGGCAGGTTTCTATCCCGCGTGGAGCGCCGCGCGTTTGGACCCGGTCAAAGCGCTACGCGTAGATTCATAAGCTAAAAGTAAAAAGCTCACAGCTAAAAGTGAATACAACGAACGATACTTTTAGCTTTTGACTTTTAGCTTTTCACTTGAAATGTTTGAGATTCTTCGCAATATGTCGCGGCGCAAAGTCCGCACCGGTCTCACCATCTTTGGCATCGTCGTCGGCGTTTTTGCCGTGACGGTGATGGGGTCCATGACCGAATATTTCAACGCCATGATTGACAATGCGCGCGCGGGCGCGGGCGAAGCTATTATCGTGTCGCCCAAAGGCGGCTTGCGCGCGACGCTCTCGCAAGCGGATGTGGGACGCATCGAGCGCGTGCGCGGCGTAAAAGCGGCGGCGCCGCAACTTGCAACTTTTTTTTCAAGTTTGAGCGGCGCGAGTTTTGGCCCGCCCGACCAGGTGATTGGGATACCGCCGGAACAAATCAATCAATTGTGGAAGCCGGAGGATTTGGCGCAAGGGCGCTGGTTGCAGCGCGGCGACACGTATCAGATGGTCATTGGCACGAGCATTGCGAAAAAAGAAAAACTCAAGGTCGGCAGTATTTTGAATTGGCGCGACAAGGATTTTGAAATTGTGGGTTTGCTCAAAGAGACGCAAACCGCGCCGGATGGTTGGCTGATTGCGCCGCTCGAGATTGTGCAAAAGACGATCAAGCGTCCCAACTTGATTACGCAAATCAATGTGGTCCCCGAAGACCCTGCGCACGCGACCGCGCTCGCCGCCGCCATTCAAGATGCGGTGGGCAATGTCAAAGTGCAAACGCTGGACGAACAGCTGGACGCGATTGAACAAGCGTTGGCGGTCTTTAACGCCATTCTCTTGAGCAGCGCCGTGTTGGCGGCAATCATTGGGGGCCTCGCCGTCGTCAATACGATGGTGATGAGCGTTTCCGAACGCACGCCCGAAATCGGTTTGAAAAAAGCCATCGGCGCGACGAACGGCAATATCATTGGCGAATTTTTATTGGAAGCGGCGGCGATTGGTCTGCTTGGCGGCGCGATTGGTTTTTTGCTCGGCTGGGGCATGGCGGCGCTTTTGAATATCGGCGCGGCGGAAGCGTTGGGCGGTTCGGAAATTTTCAAAATCACGCCGCGGCTCGCGCTGATTGCCATTGGTTTGGCGGTTGGTTTGGGAACGCTTGCGGGGCTTGTCCCCGCGTGGAATGCGTCGCGTTTGGACCCGGTCGTCGCGCTGCGCGAAGAGGCGTAGGTCGTGCTCGCGCCGCAATGAGCAAGATGCAGGACGCCGGGCGCGTGGGCATGCGTTCTACGCGCTCTTTTCGCTTTCATTATCCATGAATCCGTTATCTATCTTTATCTATTACGCGCGCAATAAACGTAAAGCGCTGCCCGTGCTGGGAATTTTAACGCTGGCGGTTTTTGGCATTTCCTTGACGCTGGTCTTGACGGCGACAATTTTTGACGGGATGCGCGGTTTTGTTTCGCCCTATTATCATTTTGTGGTGATTGGTCCGAATTACAATAAAAAATATTATCAACTCGATACGGGTTTGCGCGCCGACGTGCGCCAGAGCCAACATTTGGATGTGTATGCGCCGGTTCAAACGTCGTACATTTATGGCACGGTGCTCGGGATTCCAACCAATTATGCAATTTTTGGCGCGAGCGATGAACTCATGCCGCGAATGTTGCAGGCAACGGACACGACTTTGTTGGAAGGACGGTTGCCGGGCGCGCGCCAAAATGAAGTGGCGCTGCACGATTCCATTATGAAAACGCGCGGTTTGAAATTGGGCGACGAGATTGGGCGCGACTTGAATCGTGAAGACAATTTAGATGGCAAATGGCGTGTGGTCGGCGTCATTGGCGGGAAAACGGTTTTGAATCTCGTCGCGCTGGACCGTCTTTCGCATGGAAAAACGCCCAATGAAATTATTTTGATTCCGCGCGCGGGCGAAATGGATGGTTTGGCGGCGGACCTCGACGCGTTAAAAACGGAGCGCGCGACGATTCAAACGCCCGTCTATTGGAATCAATTTATCGAGCGCACCTTGAATCAATACGATGCTCTGGTGACGGCGTTGAACGTCGTCATTATTACGGTACTTTCGCTTGGCGTGGGGCTGCTCAATATGATTTATTTTCGTCAACGCACGAGCGAATTTGGCATCTTGGCGGGCATTGGCTTTAGCCGTTCTTTTTTGGTGCGGCGGGTGACGCTGGAAGCGTTGGCGCTCACCGTCGTCGCGTGGGTATTGGGCATGGCGTTGTCGGTGGCGGTGTATCAAATACTCGACGTTTTGGTCTTTGCGCCGCAAGGCACGCATCTTTCAATTTTTAATTTGCGTTTGCTGTTTGGCACGCTGCCCGTCCCGCTTTTCGTCTGGCTCTTTTCGATTGCGACCATTCTGTGGCAATTGACGCGGCTCGACCCGGTGGCGGTAATTGACCGTAGGGATTGATGATGGATACGGTGTGATTATTGATGAACCCTCTTTCCGTTTTTACCTACTATTATCGCAATCTCGTCAAGCTGACGCCGATGTTTCTTGTTCTGGCGCTCGCCGTCTTTGGAATTTCGTTGACTGGCGTTTTGACCGGTTCGATTAGCGCGTCGGCGGTGTCCAAAGTCGAAGTGTATCGCGGCGCGGCGATGATTTCGCCAAATACGGCGGAAGGATATACCGACGTGGACGCGAATATCAAAGGCGACCTCGCGCAAAATCCCAATATCGCGGCAACGTTTCCGACGATTCGCTTCGCGACGTACATGCCGACGTTGGCGGGGCAAACCAGCGCGCACATTTACGCGGTCAATCAAGAAGCGTTTCCGATTCTCATGCAGGCGTTCGATTTGAAATTGGTACAGGGGCGTCTGCCGCGCACGGGAACGAATCAAATCGCGCTGCACAAAAGTTTGATGGGCGCGCGCGGTTTTCGGCTCGGCGAGGTCATTGACCCCGCCAATGACGAGCAAGAATTTATTCCGGGCAAATTTGAAATTGTGGGCGTGTTGGATGGCCCCACGCAGCTCTCGCTGGCGTCGCTCGAATTTGTTTCGCGGAGCGGCGATTTTCGCGGTCGGGCGCGTTCCGTTCTGGCGTTGCCGCGCGTGGGCGCGCAAGCCGCGGCGGAATATGACATTGCCAAGCTCGACCCCGCGATGGTGCATCCGTACACCTATTCCGCCGAGTTGGCGACCTTTGCAAAAGATTTTGCTTCGATGGACACTATCGTATGGACCATCAATAGCATTGTCGTTTTGGTCTTGTCGTTGCTGGCGGGGCTGCTCAACTTTATCTATTTTTTGGACCGCTCCAATGAATTTGGCTTGTTGCTCGGCATTGGCTATGCGCGCTCTTTTGTGATTCGCCGCGCGCTGCTGGAAGCGCTGCTGCTCACTTTGATGGCGTGGGTGTTTGGGATTCTGTTCTCGCAATTTATTTATGGCGTCCTGAATGCGTTCATCTTTGAACCGCGCGGCGTGGCGCTGAGCGTCTTGAATTGGCGCGCGCTCCAATTTACCATTCCCATTCCAATTATGGTCGGATTGTTTTCTGCCGCCACCGTTTTGTGGCAGCTGCGAAAATTGGACCCAATGCAAATGATTGAAAGACGCGATTAATGTTACAAACGCAAGATGTCAGTTTAATTTATCGTAACGGCGAAGGCGTGACGTATGCGGTGAAACGCGCCAATGTCGTCGTACGGCAAGGCGAATTTTTAGGTTTGGTTGGACCCTCCGGTTCGGGCAAATCTTCGCTCTTGTATCTATTGAGCGGTCTCAAGACGGCGAGCGAAGGCGAGATCAGTTTTGACGGCCAGGCGTATCGCCATTTGGGCAATGACAAACTCATTCAACTCCGCCGCACGCGTTACGGTTTTATTTTTCAACAACACTTTTTAATCAACTATTTGTCCGTGTTTGAAAATATCATGGTCGGCGCGTTGGAACAATCGCCCGCCGCGCGCGAACGCGCGCGCGCCTTGATTGCGGAATTGGGTTTGGAAAAGCAGAGCCAGCGCTTGCCGTGGCAATTGTCCATCGGACAGCGCCAACGCGTGGCGATTGTGCGCGCGCTCATTAACGAGCCGGCGATTATTTTTGCGGACGAACCCACCGCTTCGCTTGACCAGGCGACGGGGCATCAAGTGGTAGATTTGCTCGCGCAATATCGCGGGCATGGCAGTATCGTATTTGTCACGCACGACCCTGAAATGTTGTCGCAAGCCGACCGCGTGATACGGATGCGCGACGGCGAGATTGTCGGCGAAGAAAAACGAAATGGAAATCATGGGACCCCGTAGCAGAGCGCGCGCCGCGTTACATTGCGCGCGGCGCGCAACTTTCTACCTGCTCCCACACAGCGGAGGATTACAATGAAACTCAAACTGTTTGGCTTGGGCGCGGCGCTCGCAAGCGTCAGCGCGTTGGCGATGGCGTGCAGCGGCGTCGCCACTCCAACCGCCGCGCCCACTCCGGTTGCGCTTTCCGAAGCGTTAGTCACCGCCAAAGGCGAAGTGGTCCCGGAAGAATATGCGCGTCTCGCGTTTACCATCGGCGGAACGGTCACTCAGCTTCCCGTGAAAGAAGGGCAGCAAGTTAAAAAGGGCAATACGTTGGCGCTGCTCGAGACGAGCGATTTGCAATTGCAAGTGAAAACCGCGCAGGACGCGTTGGCATTGGCGGAAGCGACTTTGACGCAAACCAAGACGCCCGCGTCGGATGAAGAAATTGCGGCGGCGCAAGCGGCGTACGACAGCGCGCTAGCGGGTTTGGAACGCGCCAAAAAACCGGCGGCGGCGGAAGATTTGGCGGCGGCGGAAGCGGGCGTGAAAAGCGCGCAGAGCGCGTACCATAGCGCGGCGGCGGCGTACAATCGCGCCAAAAATGGCCCCACCAAAGAAGAATTGGAAATCTTGAATTCGCAATTGGCTAAAGCCAAAGCCGCGCTCGATGTCGCGCAAGCGGCATATGACCGCGCGGGCGGCGCGAGCAATCCATTCATCGCGCAAACGCCCGCCGCGTTACAATTGCAGCAAGCGACGCAAGATTATCAAATCGCGTTGGCGAATTACAACAAAGCGGTGAATCCCGACGCGACGACGTTGGCGCAAGCCCAAGCCGGCGTCGCGCAAGCGCAAGCGGCGCTGGCGCAAGCGCAGGCGAATTTACAGCGTTTGCAAGACCAACCCAAAGCCGAAGACATCGCGCAGGCACAAGCGCAAGCCGATTCCGCCAAAGCGCAATTGGATTTGAAAAAGCGCGGCGCGCGGCCCGAAGATATTGCGGTCGCCGAAAAACGCGTGGACCAAGCCAAGACGGCGGTGGAACAAGCGCAGGCGCAGCTCGCCAAAGCGACATTGGTCGCGCCGATGGACGGCACGGTTACGGACATTTCGATTCGGGAAGGCGAATTGGCGCAGCCGGGCCAACCCGTCATAACGATTGCGAATTTGTCGAACTTGAAAATTGAAACGACCGACCTCGACGAATTTGGCGCCGCCAAAGTGACGCCCGGTCAAAGCGCGACGATTCGCGTCAATGCCTTTAACGATAAAACCTTGACGGGCAAAGTGAGCGAGGTCGCCGACCAATCCGTCATGTTGGCATCGGGCGATGTGTCGTATCCGGTCACGATTCTGCTCGACGCCCAAGACCCCGCGTTGCGTTGGGGCATGACGGTCAAAGTAGAATTTCAGCAGTGAGGCAACGGACAATAGATAACAGACAACAGAGGACAGATGACAGAGGACAAGGGTCTGTTATCTGTCGGCTGTGTTTTGCAAAATGCCAATCGTAGAAACGCGCGAGCTGGTCAAGACATACAAGATGGGCGATGCCATCGTTCACGCGCTGGATGGTTTGAATATAAAGGTGGAACGCGGCGAATTTATGGCAATCATGGGCCGTTCGGGCAGCGGTAAATCTACGCTGCTCAATATGCTCGGTTGTCTCGACCGCCCCACGAGCGGCGCCGTCATTATTGACGGGATTGATGTCGCCCAAGCGCCCAAAAGTCAGCTGCCCAAAATTCGCCGTGAGAAAATTGGTTTTGTGTTTCAACATTTTAATTTGCTGCCGACGCTGACCGCGCTCGAAAATGTGATGCTGCCGTTAAAATATTCCGGCGTACAAGGCGGCGAACGCAAGGCGCGCGCGTTGGAAGCGCTCAAACAAGTCGGTCTCGAACAGCGCGCGCAGCATCGCCCCGCCGAAATGTCCGGCGGCGAACAACAGCGCGCGTCGGTCGCGCGCGCCATCGTGACCAAACCCGCGATTGTGTTGGGCGACGAACTCACGGGCGAATTGGACAGTAAAACTTCGCGCGCGGTGATTGAACTTTTGCGCCAATTCAATCGCGAGACGCAGCAGACGTTTGTGTTGGTCACGCACGACCCCGCCGTCGCCGCACAAACGGACCGCGTGGTGCATTTGCTCGACGGCAAAGTCGAGTCCGAAGAAATTCATGTCGCGCGCGGTCAGGACGAATTTGTCGAATAAGTTTTTCGCGCCAAGCGCTTGCGCGCGTCGCGCGTGCAAGCGCTTGGGTTCTTTTTTTTGATATTTCTTAAATTGGGCGGTTCCGCCATCACGGATAAAACGCAGCCCGCCGCGCCGAAACCGGAGATGATACGCGAATTGGCGCGCGCGGTGTTTGACGCGCGCGCAAAAAATCCGACGCTTGCGATTTTGTTGGGACACGGCAGCGGCTCGTTTGGTCATTTCACGGCGAAAAAATTTGGATACGCGCAGCCGGACAATTGGCGCGCCTATGCGGAAACGAGCGCGTCCGCCGCGCGTTTGAATCGGCTCGTCACGGATATTTTTTTGCAACAAGCTGTTCCCGTCGTCTCTTTTCAGCCGTCGGCGTCCGCGCGCACGCGCGATGGCGAATTGATTCATTTGGATTACGCCAATATCCGCCTCGCGCTCGCGCATCGTCTGGTTCCGCTCATTTATGGCGATGTGGCGTTCGACGAGACGCGCGCCAGGTCAATCATTTCCACCGACGCGCAATTTGCATTTCTCGCGCCCATTTTGCAGCCGACGCGTTTGGTGTACACCACCGCAGTGGGCGGCATTTATCGCGCCGACCCTATGCAGCAGCCCGACGCGGAATTGATTCGTGAAATTACGCCTGCGACTTGGGCGGCGCAGCGCGCCCAAGTCGGCGCGTCGCACGGTTATGATGTCACCGGCGGCATGATGGATAAATTGGCGCGCAGCGTCGCGCTGGTGCAACGCTTTCCCCAATTGCATATTCATATTCTCGCCGCCAGCGCCGCGCAGCTCGCGCCCGCGTTGACGGGCGAACCCATTCCCTTTGGCACGCACATTCACGCGTGAACGACGCGCGGCGTCGTTTGGCTATTTTGATTGTTTCGCGAAATATCCGAAAACATCAGTTCTATTGCGCGCCGCGCGCGCCTGTGTTAGAATCCGCGCAGTAACGCAAGAACGAGAATAAATTTGTCGCGCGCTGGCGCGGCGTGACCCACACACGCTGCGAAAAAAAGCGGACGACAAAAGTAAGCGGCGCGCGCTGCCGCGTTCTCGTACGCAAGCGCTAGTTTCCATTGTCACACCGCGCCAATGCGCGGCGCGACGCGTTTCCCACATAACGCGCCGCGCGCGCGGGCCGGCTTGACGCCCGCCGCATCCGGTCACGCCCGCCGCACTGTTTGCGTCCGCAACGTGAACCGATGCGCCCTCGCACGTTATCACGTTCAACGTCCCTCGCGCCGCAAACGTGATGACTTGCGCCTACCGCACAATGGAATTGGATGTCATTTACAATGCGGATTGTCGTTTCATGGAAGAGCTCGACGACAATTCCGTGCAACTCGTCGTCACTTCGCCGCCGTATAATGTCGGCAAGAAATATAATTTTTATCAAGACCGCGAACCGCTCGAACGCTATCTGGAATTTTTAGGGATGGTGTGGCGCGAATGTCAACGCGTACTGGTGCCGGGCGGGCGGCTCGCCATCAACGTCGCCAATACGGGACGCAATCCGTATATTCCCCTACACTCGTTCATCATTCAACAATGCCTCGCCTTGGGCTTGCTCATGCGCGGCGAAATTCTTTGGGACAAGTCCGCGACGGCGGGCGTCTCGACCGCATGGGGCAGTTTCGCGCGCGCTTCGAATCCGACGCTGCGCGATACGCACGAATACATCATGGTCTTTTCCAAAGAGACGATGCGTTTGGAAGAACCGTGGACGCGCGGCAAACACACCGGCATCACCAATCAGGAATTTGTAGATTGGACGCGCAGCATTTGGCACAAGAACGGCACCGCGAAAAAAGCGATTCGCGATACGGCGCGCAGCATTTGGCGCTTTGGTTCGCAGAGCAAAAAGATTCAGCACAAGACCAAAGGGCTGACGCATCCCGCGCCGTTTCCGCTCGACTTGCCGCTGCGATTGATTTTGTTGTACACGAACGTGGACGATATTGTGCTGGACCCGTTCATGGGTAGCGGCTCGACAGCGATTGCCGCGCGCATGACGCAGCGGCATTACATCGGCTACGAAGTTTCGCCGGAATATGTAGAATTGGCGAACGAACGGATTCAACTCTATACCTCGCCGCAGCCGTACATTCCCGAATTGGGTCCGCGCCCGGCGCCCGCAGAAACCAAACCGAAAGCGAAACGCGGCCGCCCCCGCAAGCAGCCCACCGCTGCCTAAGCCGACGGCGAAAGAGGAAACTCTTTCGCCGTTTTTTTGTGTACGCGGCGCGCGGCGTGTGTTGGACAAATTGGCGCATTGGGCGACAATGGCTGTCATTCTGTAAAAAAGGGAGACGCGTTGGATGATAGGCAAGGTTGACGTCAAAGGGTTGAAATTGTTTGCGCGCGGCGCGTCGCGCTTTGTGACGCGGACGGCGTTCGAGCGCCTCTGCAAAATGGAAACGACAGAGCGCTTTGGGGGTTGTGGCTTGCGAGACGGGAGCGGCGAATGAATGCCGAGACTGCCCCGCACGCGCGCGCATCCACTGCGCCGCGCTGGTTGGTCCTCGCCGCTTTTGCCGCCGTTTATCTTGTGTGGGGTTCAACTTATTTTGGCATTGCCATCGCAGTGCGAACGCTGCCGCCGCACATCATGGCGGGCATTCGTTTCATCATTGCGGGCGGAATCATGTTTTTGTTTTTGCGATGGCGCGGCGTACCGCTGCCCAAGTTGATTCATTGGCGTTCGGCGTTGATTGTCGGCATTTTGCTTTTGGGTCTGGGCAACGGCAGCGTGTCGTGGGCTGAAACGATGGTGCCCACCGGTCTCGCATCGTTAATGATTGCGGCGGTGCCGTTGTGGATGGTGTTGATGGATTGGGCGCGCCCCGGCGGCATTCGGCCCAAAGGCGGCGAATTTACCGGCATTGCGTTGGGTTTGGTCGGCATCGCGCTATTGGTGGGCCCCGCCGCGCTGGGTTTGGACCGTCCGCTCAATTATGTCGGCGTGGCGATTATGCTGCTCGCCAGTGTGGCGTGGTCGCTCGGTTCGATTTATTCGCGGCACGCCGCCATTCCCGATAATCCGCTGATGTTGACCGCGATGGAAATGCTGCTGGGCGGAGTTTTTTTGATGGGCATGGCGCTGCCGCTCGGCGAATACCAAAATTTTTCGTTTGCCCAAGTTTCGACCGAATCGTGGCTCGCGTTGTTGTATCTGATGCTCTTTGGTTCGTTGGTGGGATTCAGCGCGTACGTTTTTTTGTTACAGGTCAGCACACCCGCCAAAGTTTCTACGTATGCGTATGTCAATCCGGTGGTCGCGGTCTTGTTGGGGTGGGCTTTATTGGGCG